>Ga0078972_1000789_pt1 | contig 129697 bp, 134 predicted proteins | sample YelNatPaOPGAMG01_FD_67568 | JGI IMG/M metagenome (GOLD analysis project Ga0078972, IMG submission 67568) | Hot spring thermophilic microbial communities from Obsidian Pool, Yellowstone National Park, USA - OP-RAMG-01 (SPADES assembly) (version 2) | ecosystem: Environmental > Aquatic > Thermal...
TTACTATATAATTCCTTGGTTAAATTGGAAAGAAAAATTAAATGATGAAAAAATTTACAAATTTTTTAACTTTACTGAAGAAGAAATAAATTTAATTGAAACTGTTGTCGAAGAGAATAAAGAATGACAGAATTAAATAAAAAACGAAAAGCCCGTCGTAAGCAAACAACAGATGACTCCACCTCATCTGCTTTAGTTAATGAAATGCTTGATAAACTTCCATCTGAAGTTTTCCAAGACTCTATTAAAACTTTTTGCGATATGGTGTAGAACTTATGGAGGATAATATAGAAGAGATGAAACAAAGACTTATCAATTGTTCTTGATTATACAACAGATAAAACTAATAAGTTTATTTAATAATAAAATATATCATGTGAAATTTGATGTAGTAGTGGGAAATCCCCCATATATGAATGGACTTCATTTATCATTTTTAGAGAAAGCATATGAAATATCTTCAAAATATGTTGTTTTTATTGAGCCTGCTAGCTGGTTAATATCTGAAAAAAACTATAAAAACAACACAAAAGAGAAAAGACTTAAAAAACTAATAGAGAAAAATATTCAACAGATAGACATTTTAAATCCAAACCCATATTTTAAAGGTGTAAATTTAGCCACACCAGCAGCTATCATCGTTTTAAATAAAGAAAAACATGATTATTCTTTTCTTTCGCATGATTTTATGAGAGAAAAAACATATACCTATAATCATATAGATGAAATAAGCAAATGGGGGAATGACCCTGAATATTTATCTTTAAAGAAAAAAATAATCGCTTATACAAAGTTAAACGGCTCATTATTAGATCATATAAATGATAAAGGGAAATTTTATCTTAATTTTGCGTTAATTAGAGGACATGTTGCGTATGATGATAAAAACATGTTTTCAATTCCAGATTTTTTTACATTTGTTCCTAAAGATTTGACTATTCAACATGAAATGAACAAGGCGTTTGGGATAGGATTTGATACAGAACAAGAGTGTGTCAACGCCCTGGAATATGTTAAAACTAAATTTTCACGTATGTGTCTTTCTATATTAAAAAATAATTTACATATAAACATGGGAGAATTAAATTTAGTGCCATGGCTTGATTTTTCGCAAAACTGGAATGACGAAAAGTTATATAAATATTTTAAATTGACTAAAGATGAAATATCTTTTATTGAAACAAATATACCAAAATACTATGAATAAAATAGAAAAACAATGACGTTAGAAGAAAAATTTCTTATGAAGTTGAATTTAACGAATATCTTACGTAAAGATCCTTTGCTGATCAGCCACTATCATGTATAGGTTGTTATTGATGGTGAAGATTGGTTAGTACCAAATATTTAAAAGATTTAATGATATTTAATGACTGCTCTCAAACATAAGCGCAAATTTAGAAGAAAAGAAATAATGTTCAATAGCATATATTTCTATCCTATAAAAAGTGTTAAAATTTTGTTAAATAGTTAAAAATAGGTAAATTTAGTATAAATTCTTGAATATATATTATATGGAAGAACAGTGGTATACTTACGAACAAATTATTTCTATATTTGGAATTTGTAAACAAACATTAAATAATTGGAGAAAGAATGGAGTTATTCGATATAAAAAAATAACGAAGAAAACTTTCTTGTACCAACTTCCTGAAACTAAAAATATTCAAGAAAATGAATTATCAAAAAATTTATGATGCTATAATCGAAAAAGCAAAATCTGAAAATCGTAAAAAACGAAATGGAGTTTATTACGAAAATCATCATATAATTCCCAAATGCTTAAATGGATCTGATGAAAAAGAAAATTTAGTTTTATTAACAGCAAAAGAACATTTTATATGTCATAAATTATTAATTGAAATTTACCCCAATAATTATCACATGCAATTGGCTTTTGTTATAATGGCATTAAACGTGAGTAAAACTCATCAACGAATAAAACTTTCATCAAGAGATTTTGAATATGCTAGAAGATTACAAGTTATTGCGAATGCAGAAGCAAAACATGGAAATAAATATCGATTAGGAATAAGTCATAAACAACCAGATTCAGCTAAAAAACGAATAAGTGATTATACTAAAGAACATACACCTAAATTTGCATTTAAAAAAGGACAAATACCTTGGAATAAAGGAAAAATAAATGTTTATTCAGAAGAAACAAAGAAAAAAATGGGTGAAAAAAATATAGGAAAAATTCTTACTTTAGAACATAGAGAAAAAATAAGCAAAAAGAATATAGGAAAAAAGAAGGGCCCGATGACTAATGAACATCGATTAAAATTAGGAAAATCTTTAAGACAATATCATGACACTAGAAGAAAAACGAAAAAATAGAGTAAAAATTACTGCAGAGTGTTTTACTCCTTTCGAACTCGTCAATGAGATGCTCAACAAACTTCCATCTGAAGTTTGGACTGACCCTACTAAAACTTTCATCGACAACTCTGCTGGCAATGGTAATTTTCTTGTAGTCATTCTTGCACGCAAACTTGCTCTTGGTCATGATCCTCTTCAAGCTCTCTCAACTATTTATGGAGTTGAGCTTATGCCTGATAACGTAGAAGAGATGAAACAACGGCTTCTCGATACACTTCTAGAAGCTCACCCGAATCTTGACGATACTCAAAAACAAAAAGCAATAGATATTATTAACCATAATATTGTTTGCCACGACGCTCTTACATGGGATTATGAAAACTGGTGTCCACCTAAACATACAAAAGCAAAGCCTCTTTTTTAGTAAAGAATTCTCGCTCAAGAGAGATTTTTCAATAATTCAAGAAATTCGCCCCCGAGTGTCTCGAGTCTCCTGAGAGTCCAGATATTCTAAGCTAAGCTCTAGATCCATACCTTCCGGGGGGCTTAGGTACTTATTATATGGTTACTTTCGAAAAAGTTTCACTTTGTGTGTTAAAGTTGCGTTAAAATTTTACCATTCAGAGAGAAGAGCTCTTTTCCATCTATTTCCTACCCATATATATAGATAATTTCCATCCGTAACGAGATGCATCGTCGATACATCTGATAAATTTTGTGGAAGTTGATTATATAATATATTATGATTGTTGAAAGGCTCAAAAAAGACATTCGGTGTTTTTATGTATGAGGAATTCACTTTTACTTTAAGAGTTGATGGATCTATGATTAATGTATCATTGTCAATATTCTTATAATTATTATCTTTTTGTACTAAAGTCTCAAAATCTTTATAAAGATTGTCTATAGATATATGCATCGGATATCTCCAAGAAGGAGAATTTAACTCCAAAAATACATTGGATTTATCGATAAATGTTGTATCAACTTCAGATATTCTTCCGGGCGCCATTTTTACATAACTTTAATTAAACCTTCGTACTTTTTAGTAATAGCGTTTCCAAAAATATCATATGATATGCACTCAACATCATATGTTCCGGGTGTATCAAATATGTAAGGAACACTATCATTATACACTTTAAATAATATAGAGTCATTAAAGTGATCAGTTACAGTCCAGATATTTTTCTGATCTGTTAAGTATGTTGATGGGTCATAAATCGATCTTAGTATTACTAGTGTGCTTGCATCAACAACTATAGGTTTAGTATAATAATAAAATTCGCTATTTATTAAATTATCTGATACATCATACCACTGTGAATTCACTTTGTTATGATCAAATAAAATGTTGATATAAGCAAATGTATTATCTAAATAATATTCCTGGCAATTTGAATCTTTTAGATAAATCTTGAAATTATTATTTTCTTCTTTAGCATCTTCAGTTAATAGAATTATATCTGAATAAGAAGAAAATGCATGTTTAACTTTAATGCTATATTTTAAAGGATTACTCAAAAAATAATTTGGAATGGGATAGTCAAATGTATGAGTACTTCCATTAACTTGAAGGACTCTATACGAAGATCCCCAAGAATATCCATTACTAAGGTCGGTTGCAATTACACCTACAAGTTGTCCAACTTCAAATTGATAACCACTAACATCTGCAACAAATTTATTATCTATGTTACTGTAATTAACTATTGAGCGATATGTATCATTTATAATATAAATATCAGAAGATGTATCAAAGTAAATAGAAGATGGGATGTTATCTAAAGTTAAATTATATCCAGAAACATTAACTATATGTGAACTGGCCTCTACTATTAAATCATAATTTCTTTTATCAAATTTCACTAATTTTATATCGTCATTTATATAAAATTTCTGATAATCTGGATCTATTGTAATTATGTTTCCGTTTATATTTGTAACTCTTTCAGTTAAATTATAGAATTTATTTATAGAATTTTTCTCGGGAACATCTTGAAAATATGTTATAGATGGAATGGATACATAAGGTTTTCCTTGAGAATCTATATTAAAAGTTAGGCCTTGAAGTGAAATATACCTATCATATATAGGTTTATTATTATTTGATATAATTATACTAACATCATTTATATCAATAAATGTACTTGAACATACTACATTACACTTATCGTCTATTAAAGTATAAATAGTTGGTGATTTAATCCACACTGAATACGGTTCATTAGCAATACCATAGAACATTGTATTATAGTCATCCCAAGCAAAGACCTCTATATTATAATTTCCTATATGATTAACGCTCATTTTGTATATACTGTTGTCAATTAATATAAAGCTTGAATTATTATTTCCAGTTCTTCCAGATGGGTCTGACCAATAATATACACTTGGATCTATTTGATACAATCTCATTCTTGGTGATGTATAAACCGGATTAACTGTTATCATTTGTTCATTTAAGCTTGTATCATAATCAAAATTTAAATAAATTGTTAAATTATCTGAAGAGTTTGTTGGATCTATTATTCCAGCATTCATTTCTATTTTTCCATCTATAATATCTAAATAATATAATTTATCGAATAAATAGTTAACTCCGCTAGAGTCCATAGTTTTATAGTTCTTTACGCCAAAAAGTGGAACTTTATAGTTATCATCTATTGCATATTGAAGTAATGAATTTGTATTGGGATTAAGCGAAGGATAATCATAAAATTTATATATAACTCCAGAAGAAGCTTCCATTATATATCCATTTGAACATGGATCTGAATAAAATGAATAAGAAATAGATTTATCCCATTCATCTACACTTGCATCTCTTAAATATCCTTTCTCTATATAAATTGTTAAAGAGGTAGATGTATCAAAAAATATTGAAGATGTATCAAATGTATTATAAAATCTTATATCATTTTCCAAGACAAATAAAGGATTTGAGACTAATGTTGAACCTATGACTCCGGCAAAATCTTTTTCTGTTGATAATCTATATAAAACATCGTTTACGTTAACAAGAGGATAAGAAAGTGGAGCTCCGACTATTAAATAATCACTTGAATTTTCTAAGAATGAGGGGTCATTCATAGAAAAATATCTACTTGGTTCTAATGGATTCCATGCATATTTGGCAAAATCTTCAAATTTATATGGTATATCAGATATTTTAAGTTTTGTCAATTCTAATAAAGACGCTTTTATATCTGCCTTTCCTTCTATTAATTCAGAAGATTTGTCTATTGCATAAGGAGTTAATTTTTGTTCTGCATTATAATTAAATCCAATTCCACTTATATTATAAGATAAATTTCTAAATCTTTCTATATATATGCCTTCTCCTGTTATATCAACTATTCTACAGTTTACACCTATTATATTTTTTTCTAACCAATTTTTTAACCCTAGTAATTTGACAAAAACTTCTTTAATATTATATGAGTAACAATTTTCAGTTATAGGAGTGCCCCAGATATCAGTTTCTTCAGTTTCTCTATTTATACAATAATTAAGAGATAATTGATTAAGCTTTTTAAGTGTTTTTCTTTGATTACTGTCAAACATTAAAATTGTCTGTAATCTGTCTTTTGCATCATATGGAACAACAAAAGATATTTTTTTATTTTCTTTAACATTTAAAAACCATTCTCTAATATAGACGTCATCATATCCAAGCCACTTAATCGCATTTATTAAACCCTTGTATGTGCCAACATACGGCATTATTTTATCGTGTTCAAGAATAATATGTTTTGATTTATAGTTTAATATTTTCCAATCTGGAAGATCTTCATTTATATCAGTTTCTTTTAAAACTTGTTTGATGTTAACTGGATCTGGCAAACCAAAATTTTCTATATGTGTTCTAAATCTTTCATCTTCTCCTATAGCTTCAGCATTTACAATTACTTCTCCGATAACATATGCAGTATCATTAACTATATGGTATATTCTCATTCTTCTTTCAAAAACTCCCTCTTCTTCAGATCTAAATCCTATATTAAGTTGAAGAGGTGTATTCTTAGAAAATAAACTTACATCAAAAATTGCGGCGTCTCCCCAAGAAATCTCAGATTTCTCTTCATCTACTTGAAAAAATGCTATTTCATCCTCTTCTCCAAAAAACTCAAATATTAATATAGAATCTGATGCATCATACGGTCTTATTAAATCTCCATTATCTAATTCTTCAAAGATATAAAGATGTTCAGTTTCAACTAATCCTACAGATACAGGTTTTAAAAAGATTGCGGCAGCAAATGTTGCAGATGGATAGCCAAATGTTTTATCTATATTTCCAAGTTTTAAACTACCAATTCCATAAGTGTATGTTTGCGTTGGATTAAATACTGAAACATTTATAAGATTTATAGATGCTTCTGCAGGAGAAAGTGTGTATATTTCATCGTCGTATAAGTATTTATATGTTAATGTTATTTGATCCGGATCATCATAGAAATATCCACTATTTGTTATTTTTGAAGATACGATTTTTCCACTTGCATCAGTTATAAGATATCCCTTTGCGTTCTTTCCTGCGGGTGAATTAAACGTCAATTGTATAAATGGATCAGCTACCCAATTAAGTAAACTTCCAGATTTATCGAATACTTTCCAATTACTTATATTCATATCAATTTATTAGTGTTGTATTTTTATCATGCGCAATAGAAAACCACTTTTTTATAGTTTTTGCGTTTTCTATTAAATTATTTAACATACCTTCTATTGTTGCAAATAAAGGCTCCTGAAGTGGATTAGCCCATAATTCTGGAGATGTCCCCTTCTTTAATAACTTTCCTCTATAATCATAGCCAAGATTTTTAATAACATCATTCATATGTTTAGCTTGACTATAATATGATGATCTTACTGTATATAATTTTCTTCTATCTGGAAATTTTGTTGCCATATGCTTATAAATTATTTACAATTGCAATATTAGCTTCTGAATTTAAATTTTTCTGTGTGTATCCACGAACTTGTATGTTTACTGATGATAGTTTATTTTTTTCCAATGAATCTTCATAGTATACTCCAGATTCATTTTCAAATCCGCCTCTTACTAATGGATAAATATCTCTTACTGGAACATTATTTCCAAATGCATCTTTAACATAACGCTCTAATATTATATCTCCATATTCATCAATTCCATAGTGTGTTTTGTAAATATTAATATTATCTTTTGATGCATCAAACCATACATTAACGGAATCTACTCCATCTATATCTTCTATTGTTTTAACTAAATCAGAAACAGGTATTCTATCTCTTCTAGTATTTTTTAGAAAATAATCAGATGTTTTTGATATAATTTCCTGTCTAACTGCATCATATGTAGTTCCTTCCCATAATATCAATGACATATTTAATGTGAATCTTGGAAATTGCAGATCAAGAATAGCATTATCTACTGTTAACATTCTCTGGCCACTTTGTTCAATTAAATCTAAAATTGCTAATTTTTCACTATCTGATAAAATAAATGCGCTTAAAGGACATGTATAATAATTTTCATTTGCTGAAATTCTTTTATTTACATCCGGAATTAAAAATAAATAGATAGTGTTATCATCTTTTTTCTGCTGTTCTAATTTATTTTGATAATAATATAAATTTTGTTGCGCTTGATCTAATTCAGGTTTTAAAGATAATGATTGAAGAGAATCAACTCCATAATTTGATATAGTTCTTCTATATTGTTCATTTAATTGTTCATAAATAGTTTTTGATTGATTATATTTATCAAGAATGTATTTGTCTTCAAATGTAGCAAATCCTGGAATAGCATCAATAACTGTAAAAATATTCAATTTTCTTAAAAAGTAAATATAATTATCGGTATTAGCTAAAACAAAACTTCTAGAAACTTTAGGTGCTAATAATCTAGTTAAATAAAGAGGTTCTTCTGGAGCTCCAAACATTATTTCATTTTTTATACTAACTCTTAAATATTTATTAAGATCAATAGGATCACCGGATAATGAATATGCAGATGTTGTAAATTTCCATGTATTATTTAAGTTACTTTTCATTTTATTAAGATTTCCTAAATCTCCATCTGTAATAAGATACTCCACTAAAATAGTAGATCCCATTCTAGGGATAGCGCCATTATATCCATTTCCAAAAAATAAATCAATTCCTCCCGTTTGGCCAGTTTTAATCATAACAGCTTTTTGATTAAAGGCCATATCTAATATAGAATCAACTACTTGCCATCTTTCTCCATCAATATAAACATTTACATAATATTGATCTATATATGAGCTCTTTTTATTTTGAATATTAAAAGATTGAAGAGGATCTCCTGATCCAGTAAGTTGTTGATACTCTATTTTTCCTTGCACAACATTAACATCTAACGTATTATTAATGTTATCAAAATTAAATATGGCTTCTTCACCTGGTAAAACTATTGTATATGTTAAACCATTATCGCTATTTGCCAACATTGTGTAATTTGGTATTGAAACTTTTTGTACACCTAGCGGTAATTTTTCTCCTGTATATGATAAAGTTAGTGTGCCTCTTGCAGCCATTGCTCTTGATGGATTATGACCAGTTAAAGCAGCCAAGCCTCTTATACTTTGTGTTCTCGAGGCAGTTTTTATATTTAACTCGGTAATAGAATCTTCTATATAAAATAGAATCATTCTTCCATAATGTAATATAACTTGAAGTAATTGCCCCATTGGAGAAGCCATTGAGAAATAGTTCTCTACGTCATCATATTGTTTTTTTATAAAGTCAATGGCATCATTATATAATTCTGCAAATCTTATTCGAGCTGTATTAAAAATTTCCATATTTTATTTTTTATTTTACTAATATGCCTATCATTTTTTCATTATTTATAAAAATATCTATAACAGCATAATCATATCCATCGGCTCTTCCAAATGAAACGACAGGTTCTATTTTATAATCTTTAGTTTCAGAAATATATTGACTAAATTGTGTTTTAATTTTTTGTTCTAATGCAGTTTTATTTATTTTTGTTTCAAATATTAGATCTTCTAGACCTACTCCAAATGCTAAATCGCCAAATACTTGTCCAGGTGTAGTTCCAAGTATCATTTTAATTTTCGATAATATAGATTCTATCACATCTGAATGCTCTAATACTCCATATTTATAATTAGGATCTTCGGGATTTCTTATATAGATATCTCGTATCATATTTCTTTTTATTTATATATCTTTTAAAAACAAAAAGGGAGACATGTCTCCCTTATAGCTATTGTTTTTATAACTTAATCTTCCGTGCCAGTTTCTTTTTCTATTTTTCTTCTTATTCTCTCTTCTTTTTTTGATGCATCATCATGAGCTTTATTATAGGGAATGTGTCGATTTTTCATTTCTTTTCTTTCTATAAGTTCGTGAATAATAGTTGTGTATTTATCTTCATTATCCATATCTTCATCTATCCAAACTTCATCTTCGGGGATATAATTTGGATAAATATAAGCATGTCCTCCCATCGTAAAATCTACATCAAATCCGGTTCCTTTTTCATTTCTTATGTGTGTACCATCTACAGAATAAATTTTAACTCCATCTTTAGTAGTTACAATTAATTTTTTTGAGAAATCTTGTGATTGTTTAAAAGTTATTTTCTTTCCTCTACTATTATTATTTTTTATTTTTGTTGGAAGTGGGTTTTTATTAAAAAGTTTATCGTCATCTTTATATTGTATATGTTCAATTCCACCGGCATCCCATTTTTTAAAATCTTTAAAACTAAATTTACCTAATTTAGCATGAGATGTCTCGTTTAATTGATAATATGAATATTCTCTTTCAAGTAAAATTTCTTTAACAAATTTCGCCTTCATATAAATTTATTTAATTAATCATCATAAACCAATCTGCCGGAGAATCGCTCTTAATCTTTTCTTTTAATTCTTTTAATTCTTCTTCACCCTGTGCTCTAATATCTGTATAATTAATTTGTACTCCTCCAACAAGAGAATAATTAAATGTACCCAATATTCTAGATAACTGAATTTTTCCTTTTGCTACAACCCATTTTAGAAATATAGGATCTTCATATAAATTTTCTTCAGGAATTTTATTTAGAGTAGATACCCATAAAGATTCTGTCGGGTCTCTTCCTGTAATAATTAATCTTTTTGTGTTTATGTTAAAATGATGTTGTATATCTCTTAAATTAAATTGTTTAGCTAAATCCCAGAAACTCCATTGTACTGTTCTATATGTTATTTGATCAGATGAAAGAGGTGTTAAATATAGATCTGCTGCAATCAATCTATCAAATGATAAATCTGGATCATGAATACCAAAAACTCTTTGTCCGCCTGTCAATTCATATATATACTTGATAGCCATAACACAATCCGGCATCTGAAATGTTCTAGTGTGTTTCCACTCAGGTGTAGTATAATACTTTTTATCTAAAAGATACCATCCGTCTTGTACAGCATCACGATATTCTCGATACATCCATTCTTGCTCAATCTTTACGATACGTTCCAATTCATTTGGAGGTAAAGAAAATGGAATAGATGCAGATGCAGTAATCTCATCATTAACCAAAGATATAAATTCTTGTAAAGTCATTTTTTTTACTTATTTTTAAACATATTTTTATTGTATAAATTAACAAATCCTTTATCTTCCGATGTTCTCATTGATTTTATCCATCTATAATCTCTAATTTCATTTACATTAATTCCTGACATTTTATTGGGGGGCAATGTTTCTTCTTTTCTAAAAATTATTGTACTTTTTTCATCAATTTTTGCTCTTTTTCCTATAGTTGCGAATTTTATTAAGCTTTCATTAATATCACAATTAATAAGTTCTTCATTATTCTCTATTACACATTTATTAACAATATTATTTGAAGGCAAAGATACATTAATGAGATGAGATTCTGATATTTTATTTCCCATATGAACATCTGTGTTACATAATATAGATTTATTGATATTGCAATTTATTAATCTGCAGCTTTCTATTATTCCATTTAATTCGCATGAAACAAAATCTACATCATTAATATAAACATTTTTTATATTTGCATTTTTTAATTGGCATTTTCTAGTTTCAGTATCATAATTAAATAAGCCGGATTTAAGTCCTCCATTTACTATTAATTTAAATAAAACATCTCTTATTTTATCCCAATATGTTTTAATTAATTGAATAGATTGTTTAAGATCTATAAATACTTTTATATCTTTGAACTCTTTTAAGAATATCATTGGATCATAATAAGCCATTTGAAAATTTTCAAATCCTTCTATTATTTTTTTCAGCTCATAATTATCTCTTTTACTGTATTGTTCATCATTTAAACTTTGATATGTTTTCATGATAAAATATTCTAGTAATTCTTGTATTTCCTTTATTTTATCGCAATAATTTAAACCTCCAATATAATTATATTCTAATATTCCTTGTGTATAATTTTTAAAATTAATTCCATAATATTTTGCGTACTTAGTATCAATAAAATATTTAAGATTTCTTTCACTTAATGATTCATTTATAAAATTTGTTACAGGAAAAAATGATTTAAATGATAATGCATAAGGAGAATTTTTTTGATCTGGAAATCTAGTATAAATTTCATTCTCATCAATTTTAACAATTAAATCTATAGGGTTCATTTGAGATATAGTAGTTAGTGTTTGAAGATGAGAGTGATCAAATGATAAAGATATACTTAATCTTGTATCTAATGTTGTCTCACAATTTTTAGATATCCATTTACAAGATTCATTTATTATAGGAGGAATTGAGTGATAATTTTGCGGTGCTATTATGAATTTATATCTCGCTTTTTTATAATCATATTCTTTTAATAATAATGCTGTTGAGTAAGAAGCTCTATAAGTATTATCATATATGACAATAATATTTTTACTAACTGCTTTACTCAATTCTTCAACTATAAATGATGTATCTTTCGTTGAATAAAATTCAAATATTAATCCTACGTCAGTGAAATTGAGAACTTCAAGTATAGAATATTTTTTAGCTCTTATCATTAAAGTTATTTTTATTTTATATATTCAAAAAAAAGAGGAACTTATAAGTTCCTCTTTTTATCTTTATTGTTTATCGTTTCTACGGGAGGTAGTTTAAAAAATAATTTATTATCTTTAAATTCATCAAATATAACATTTAACGTATCATTTATTGAAAAATTATTGATCATTATCTTATTTTTCTTAAATTCTTTTGATGGTACTAAACCACTAAATTCTTCTACATTAACAATTATGCCAAAATTCATAACTGCCGCAACTTTTGATTCTAATATTTTATCTTTATTTTCAAGAATAAATATTTCTAATTTTTTCAATTTTTGCTCTGGATTTTCTTTTGTAAGAATTATTCTATTATCTTTAGCTATTTCAGATATATAAAATTCTATTTTATCACCGGGTTTAAAATTATTCTTTTCAAATTCTATTTTAGTTTGTTCATCCATTTTAGACACATGCAACAATCCTGTAAACATGTTGTCAAATTCTATAAATACACCGAACTTAGAAGTCCCTGTAACATATCCAACATATTTTTTATATAAATCTAATTCTTGAATTTTAATAGGAAGAATATGTGATAGATATTTTTTATAAGAAACTATAAAAGAATTCATATCTTTTAGATAATCTTCAATCATAACTATAATTTCCTTTCCTACATATGATTGAAAATCTATAATCTTATTTGGAGCTGCTAAAGAACCTGGCATAAATGCTTCAAGACCCTGAACTTCTACGAAGAATCCTCCTTTATTAGCTTTAACAATTTTCGCTTTATATGCTTTATCTTGATTAGTTATCTGTTGCATAAATTCATTTCTAACAGCATTAAGATGTCCTTGCCACAAAGATATTTTTATAGATGGAACAGATTCTAAAATATATGCATATAAACCAAGTCCAATTAGTTCTTTTACATTTTCTCTATCTTTTAATGCATCTGTAAATTGTTTAGGAGTATTATATCCATAAACTTGAATAAGTTTCTTTTCTCGTGTTAAATCAATAGTAACAGTCAAACCACCAGCTATTTCAATATCTATAAAATTTTCTCTTACATTAAATATATTTGTTACTGGCACAATATCGCCAATATTTAGATCTTTCCTTATTACTCCAAGATTTTTACCTGTATACTTTTCATAAAGATCTTGTGCATAAGGTTCTCTAGAGAAAACTTTAACATCTTTTGTTAAACCGTTAATTAAATAATTGGGAATTAATTTGGAATCACCTGTGTATCCGTCAGCATAAACATCCCAGTTGAAAAATTCAATACCTACTTCTTCCATTTTATTTTAGTTTTAAAGATGAATAATTAATAGATTTTATATGTTATATATTTTATGAAAAAAATGATTATTTTTTATTTAATGCAACGCTATTATATGTTTATCTGAAGATATATAAATATAAATAAAAAAATATTTACTATGAATATTAAAAAATTATACTTAAACACTTTAATACCAGAGCTTCCTTATATTATTAATTTTAATAATGATGAGATAAAAAATTATCTGGATACTTTTTACAATGAATCTGATGGAAATATAACCGCTCCGGTTAATACAACTGGAAGAATAAAAGCTTCAAATGGAGAATTTGTATCGGTTGTTGCAGACAATTTAATAGTTAAAAATCAATATACCAACTTATATGAAAACATAACAACCGCAGATTATGATTATTATAAAATGATTATTGGTTCTGCATTTGTTCCAAGAGATCCGTGTACTGATAGTAACTATTGGCCAATTGAAAATTTTCCAAATTATAAAGTTATTGATGTAAATAAGCCTTACTACAAAATAACAAATGCTAATAGTATTATACTAAAAAATGATAATGTTTCTCAGGTTGTTGGTATTTATTTTGATGGTTCGCTAGTAACTTCTGATCCATTTACTATTCTATTAAACGCGAAAACAATGGAAACATACAATGTTAATACAAGTGATGCAAGTTCATATAGAGAATTTATATGCATAAATTATGATCCATCATATGGTGCTGTTTGGACTACTTATAAATAAGTTTTATTTTTTTAAGAAAATATGAGTAAATATATCTTATCTTTAAATGGCACGCCATTATCAATTAATAAAATTCCTATTTCTTATGATTACAATAATCAAATAGATGATTATATATTAAGTTTTTACACTGAAGCGAGTACAAATGCGTTTAGTCCTTCTTTTACAGTTACATCTGGAGTTTTACACTGGGATTTAGGAGATGGCAGTATTTTAGATGCAAATTTATTTAGTCATACATATAATTATGCGGGGCTTAAGCGCGTAAAAGTTTATGCTGGAACTACAGGAGGAACGTCTAGTATCAATGGGATTAATATGCAAAGCAGTTATTTATATGGTACACTAGATATATCTAATATAACAGATATATCTTCACTTAGTGTAAATAATAATCTAAATCTTACACAAATACTTAATCCGGTTTCTTCACGACAATTTACATATTATTCAGTATATAGTTGTAATTTAACTGGAACTTTAGATGTATCTGGCTTAACAAGATTAGGAGGATATTTTCATGTAAATAATAACCCAAATCTTACACAAATACTTAATCCAGTCTCCTCACAACAATTTTCACAGTATAGGGCATATTATTGTAATTTAACTGGAACTTTAGATGTATCTGGTTTAACAGGATTGGGAGGACAATTTTATGTATATAATAATCGAAATCTTACACAAATACTTAATCCGGTTTCTTCACAACAATTTACATATTATTCAGCATATAGTTGTAATTTAACAGGAACTTTAGATGTATCTGGTTTAACAGGATTGGGTGGATATTTTTATGTAAATAATAACCTAAATCTTACACAAATACTTAATCCAGTTTCTTCAGAACAATTTTCATATTATTCAGCACATGATTGTAATTTAACTGGAACATTAGATGTATCTGGTTTAACAAGATTAGGAGGAGGATTTAATGTATCTAATAATCCAAATCTTATACATATAATTAATCCAGTTTCTTCAGAACAATTTTCAGAGTATTCAGCATCTTTTTGTAATTTAACTGGAACTTTAGATATATCTGGTTTAACAAGATTAGGTGGAGTATTTAATATATATAATAATTCGAATCTTACACATATAATTAATCCAGTTTCTTCAGAATACTTTTCATCTTATTCAGCATCTTATTGTAATTTAACTGGAACTTTAGATATATCTGGTTTAACAAGATTGGGCGGAACATTTTATGCAAATAATAATCCAAATCTTACACAAATACTTAATCCAGTTTCTTCACAAAGATTTTCATATTATAGCGCACATGATTGTAGTTTAACAGGAACTTTAGATGTATCTGGTTTAACAGGACTGGGCGGAGCATTTAATGTATATAATAATCCAAATCTTACACAAATACTTAACCCGGTTTCTTCACAACTATTTTCACAATATACGGCACATTATTGTAATTTAACTGGAACTTTAGATGTATCTGGCTTAACAAGATTGGGGGGATATTTTTATGTAAATAATAACCCAAATCTTACGCGAATAATTAATCCTGTTTCTTCGGAACAATTTTCAGCTTATTTAGCATATAATTGTAATTTAACAGGAACTTTAGATGTATCTGGTTTAACAGGACTGGGCGGAACATTTTATGTATATAATAATCCGAATCTTACACAAATACTTAACCCGGTTTCTTCACAAGCATTTTCATATTATAGAGCACATGATTGTAGTTTAACAGGAACTTTAGATGTATCAGGGTTAACAGGTTTAGGAGCAGGAAGTAATATGCAATTTCAAGTTCAAAATAATACAAATCTTACTTCAATATTATTGCCTCCAGATTTTAGCACAACAGGATCATTTGCTTTATTTAATGCACATAATTGTTCATTAAATACTACTACAGTAGATGATATTTTTTATAAACTTTATAAATTCTGGAATGTAAGGTTACCTAATCAAAATGCTATCATTGATTTAGCTGGAGGGAGAAATGCTTCTCCTACATCAGGATGGTCAAATACATATCTTGTAAAAATACAAAATATATTTGATGCATCTACTACATATGATGTTTCAATATACATTAATGCATAAAGGTAAGTTTTTTAATCTTAAAGATATATAAAATAAAATAAAATAAATATGGCATCTGTTACACCATTTGTTAAAAGAATGCGTACTCAAGGCGGCACGATGTATACTTTCTCTAGTGCGCTCGAGGATATTGGTCTTAACATTAATGAAAGAAATAATGTAGTAAAAATATCTCATTATGCGTTATTAAATATTCCAGCTATTGATGCGCCAAATATTTCTTATGTATCTACTTCTAATCGATTCAATGTTTTAGCTATTCCCGGAGCATTTAAATCTTGGTTAGATTCTAATAGCATTAAAGACGGAAGAGTTATAGTAGCAGAAAGCTTTCAGAATTATGCATTAAATCTTGAAACTTTTTTAACATCAAATCCAAATTATAATCCAGCTTTATCTACAACTGTATCCGAAAGAATCTTTTGGAAATGGCTTAAAGAAACCGGTGCTATTAGATGGACACCAGTTAGCACTCCAGCCGGTTTATATTGGAAAGAAGAAATGGACACGGATTCTTCGGTTGGATACAATTCTGTTGTTAAGGCTATAGGAACAATTAGTGCTGGCTCTGTAAGAACAGATACATTTGGAACATATAACGAAACTTATATTCTAGTGCCAACATCGTTTGGCCAAACTCCGGTTTGGTTTAAACAAATAGAAGATGATAATTATTATCATGGAATGTCTATTGCATCGGGGCAAACAAACATAATGGGAAGAAATCCTTACACAAAGCCTCATCCAGACGGATTAGATATTAAAGCGTATTATGATCAAGTTGATACAAGTACAAAATTGATGTGTGCAAATGCAACTTATAATTTATATGTTTCAGATGATAACGTAAATTATATTCCTGGGTGGTGGTGGACTTATGATAATTTATATCAAAATGGAGATTCTAATAAATATTACATAAATGATGATTCATATTTAACCAATAGTGTTTATAATCTTTATCTAAAATACTCTTTATCATCGGGATCTGGCCCTTCTGAAATAAGATTAAAAAGATCAAATGTTGAATGTCTATCTATAGAATTTGATATAAACAAAATAAAGGATATATTAGGAGATAGTACTGTATCATTTGATGATTTAGCTCTTCCTTCTCCGGGATATTCAGAAGATGATTCATATGATTTTAATACTATCTTAATATATTATTCTGTTTATAATAAATCTTTAGATAAAATATTAGCAACTAATTTATTAGGAGTATTATTTTTAGATTCTGCATATGGAAACACACAGTATTATGGCCCAGGAGGAATGGAAATTGTTATTCCTTCTATAAAAAAATTACAAAGTGGGCCATCAGGCTTTGGCACATCATATTCATTCAGACTCAATATTAAATCTGATTATTTATTAGATGATACACAAGCAATTGTAACAGATAGCACAAATTCAAATAATATAGAAGATTTTTCTACATTATTTGATAACTTAGGAAAAACTTTATCAATTTTAAATCAACATACAGGAACAATAAATTATATAACAGAACAATATTTAGACATCTCATCTCAACAAACTAATATTTTAAATCAAATAGATAGTTTACAAAATCAAATAAATAACATTTCTTTAGATACTTCTGTTAATACAATAACATATCTGAAAAATTTATTAGATGTATCCTTAGGAAGTGATGCATCCTCAGGATATATTCTTGTGTTAGATCCATGTTCAAATGACCCAGATAAATGGTGGGCGATAAAGCCATTTTTCTCAGAAACAATAGATACTGATCAATTTATTCCTGAAGCATCTTTAAGTACAGATTTTATATGGCAGAGTGGATATTTAAGAGTGGATTCCAGCTTAGCTGGATCTGGACCTCAAGGAATTCAGGGAACACAAGGAACATTAGGTATACAAGGAAGACAAGGAACACAGGGATCTGTTGGAGTAGGTTTAACTGGAGCGACTGGAGCACAAGGTACGGCGGGAACACAAGGATCACAGGGAACACAAGGAACGCAAGGAACTCAAGGATTAATTGGTTCAACTGGAATACAAGGTTTAGCCGGTAGTCCCGGTAGTACTGGTAGTCAAGGTACACAAGGCACACAAGGTACACAAGGCACACAAGGAGTACAAGGAACATTAGGGGTTCAGGGTTTACAAGGCACACAAGGATTACAGGGATTACAAGGAGTGCAGGGTTTATCCGCAAATGTTGATGTCTCTATAGCAACTACATCATCATCAATGACTTTAACATCATCACTTCTTAACAAAATATTAGAAGCAACCGGAACTGTTACAATATATCTACCAACTAACCTTGAAATAGGTTTTCAGACAACTATAGTAAATATGGGGACGGGAATTATTACTCTTAGTGCTTCAACTGGTGCAACATTATTAACAAAAGATTCTTCTACTAAAATAAGAGATCAATACACTGGAGCCATGGTATATAAGAGAAGTTCTACTCAATGGGTTGGATTTGGTAGCTTAAGTTAAAATATTTTTATTTAAAATATGAGCATGTTTTCTTTATATGGAATTATACAACAAGCTCCCCATAAGAGTAATGATAGTGTTTCTTTAAGCGCAACTTCATTATACTTTAATAATGATGGGACACCTAAAACTACAGATCAAATTACTGTTACATCATCTTCTTCATGGTCTCTTACATTTATAGATACTGGATATGGTACCAGTTGGATATATGGAAATCCTACATCTGAAGCCAGTGGACATAGCACAACTTTATATGTATTTAGTAATCCAAACGCTACTATTAGAACATGTAAAGCTAGATTTACTGTTGGTACGGCAACCGCAGATTGTTTTATATCACAAGATGCTGGCGGAGGTGGAGGCCAATAAAATATAAAAAATATAATAAAAATAAAATTATAAATATATGTCAAATATAAATTCTTTTACAGAAACTGTAAATCTTTTAGTAGAGCAAATTAATATAGCGTTAAGTAATATTGTTTCTCTTAATAAAAGTTTAACAACTCAAGAAGATACAGTTTCTCTATCAGTAGAACAAATTGATCCAATAACGGGTGATGCTTCTCTTGTAACATATTCATTACCTTCATATAATAATGTTATTAATAAAGTAAACACAGTTTCGCAAACTGTTGATACGTTTGTTAAAGGTGAAGGAGTTGTTTTATTAAATGATGGAACATACAGAAAAGTATCTACAGTTCCTTTAGCAGTTTCTCCAAATACTATATCTGGAATCACTCCGCCAACAAAATTTAAAACAAGATACAATTGGTTCTTTGAATCAATGATGTTTCCTCAATTAATCGTTTCCTTTGATCTCAAAGGAGAGATTGACGATCGTTCAGATAGAGTTTTGGTTAGAAGAGTAATATTTGATAATTATAACGATGAAGAAACAGAATGGTTCTTAGATAATATAAAGTCGACACAAAGAAATTATTATGATACAATAAAATTTCTAGAAGAACAAGGAAAAAAATATTGGATAGATGAAGAAGTTATAGAGTTGCCTTTATATCCTAAACCATATACAGGTAAATTCATTATTATAGATAAGGCAACAATAGATTCTAAAGAATGGTTTTTCCTTAATACTATGAATTATGGAGAAACTTCTGATGAGCCATTAGTAAAAAATTATCAATTATCAATAGGAGATACACTTAGATATAATAATTCTGTTTGGAAAATAGATGATATTAATATTAATGAGAAAAGAGTTCATCTTATTCCAACTATAGGAATGGATCATCCAACAATCAACAATTATTTTGAAATTTATACACAGCCATTTTCATCAAAAGTGATAGATATTGCAGTAGGATATGATGAATGTAATATATTATTTTTAAAAGGAGTTAATGATGATTTTAATATCATTTCAGATGACTGGAGTGATGGAATATCCTTTTGGACAAATCAATTAATAATTGATGGCGGAAACGCAACACTGGAAGAATATTATAAAGATTATGTTCTTGATTTCGGAAGACAATTAGAAGGACAAGCTAAAGAAAAATACGTTCCTGCATATTTTGGTGTTGAACCAAATGCGCCGGTGATTAGCGCAGATATGTTTTCAGTTACTCAAATTAATACGCAACTGAATGCTGCGTTAGATCAAGAAACTATAAAAAATACACAAACACAAATTGAAAGCACAAAAACTATTATTAATAGTTTGAAGAACACTATAGCTCAACAAAAAGCTCAATTAGTAGAATTAACAGATCCAGGAGAAAGAGCAGATTTATCATCAAAAATAACTACAAATATTAATGATTTATCAAAGAAAACTATTGAATATCAATCTTTAGTTAAATCATTAGCTACTGTAGCTTATGAAAACTCAGCAGTTAATGTTGATCCAAAATATAGAATAAGAGGATTCTTTCCAATTCCAGAACTAAAGGATGGGCAACAAATTATTCAGTTTGAAATAGCATATCGTTATCTTAAGTTAGATAACACAGGAATTTCTCTCAATACATATGAATACACCGATCCTTGTACTGGGCAAAAAATAAAAGGAACATTTACAGATTGGAATATAGTAACGACTCCAATGTTAAAAAAGGAATATGACGCGCAAAGTGATACATATAAATGGGTTAGAGAAAATGAAGCAGATGGAGAAGCTAATAACATAAATCAAGTTGATATTCCAATAACAAAGGGCGAAAAAGTACAATTTAAGATTCGTTCTATTTCTGAGGCAGGTTGGCCTTTAAATCCTCTAAAATCTGTTTGGTCAGAACCTATTATAGTAGAATTTCCATCAAATCTAGAAACTTCTAATCAAGTTGTTAACATATTAAATGATGCTACCGCAGAAGAACAAGCTATTAAATTAGATGAAACACTATCTGCGGCAGGAGTTCCAACACACCTTTCGGATAGTATTCCAAATCCAGTATCTGGATCTGGTACTTATTTTAAACATCAAGCGGCAAATTTATCATATGATTTAAAGATAAAAAATCTTAATGGAGTAGTACAAGTAGTTAATACAACAGATTTACAAACTCAACTTGAAAATTTACCTTTATACAGCTATGTGACATTAACTAGACCAAATAATGCAAACTCTACAGATGATCATTTAACAGGGACACTTCAACAATTATTTCAAGCAATTGTTAATATCGATCCTTCTATATATGATGAATTTAAAGCTATTATAGGCTAAACTATATAAAAAGTAATTATGATAAAAAGATTTTTTAATAAAGTAGTATTAACATCAAAAAACCCGGAAGCTTTTCTGAATCTAGTATCTGAAGGAGAAAGCATTTGGATTGTTCCAACGTGTAACATAGAAAGTAAAATGTTTTATGTTAATGGCATAGATATAAGTCTATATCAGCCTTCAATAGGATATTCTTTAAAATTTGATAATAACTACACTAATGCAATATTTCATATATACACTGAAAAGAATGAAAAGTTTGATGCTAATTTACGTTTTAATATATATGATACTAGCGCGTTTTCTGCAGTTGTTGATTTCATAGATGTATCTATTTTAAATAGACCGTATATTATTCCAAACAATATAATTGGAACTTATGAAAATGATAATCTTCTTATAGATGATGAAGCTTCATATTTATTAATTAGAACAAATCCAAAATTTACGGGAAATATAGCGATATACGTTGATTCAAGCTACAATATTTTTCTTGATACAATAAAAGTTTCTGATATTTTATCAAATAAAAAATATAGACATCAACAGGTTTCAGGAAATAGCATATTATCTGGAGATATTAGAAATGTATTTTCTTCTTTACCATTAGGAGAACTATATCAAATAGATAAAGAAAACACTTTTGATATAAGTATTCCTAAAATGGAATATAGATACCAATACAACACAACATATAACTATGGCGCAAGATTATTAAAAGATGAATTGTACTCAGAAGATTATGGGTTAATGGCTCCATTATGGATAAATTCTAAGTTACCAGACTATTTCGCCATATTTAGATTAGATGGCGCATATAATCCGGAAAGCTATAATGATGCTTCAATATACATATTAGCAGAAAAATATTTAAAAAATAGTAAGTTAATTAAAAGCTGGAGTTTAAAACAAAATACTCCTATAGGAAAATATTTAAATAATCATTTATCAGAAATAGAAAAAATTCAAGCTCCTGTATTTTTATCTTTAACTAGCCCAGATTTAAAAGAAACTGAATCAGATCCAAACACATGGTATGGAATATCTGTTAAAAAAGGAATTTTAACCGGGCATTCAGAAACTACATATTTCTTTAATCAAGTTGCTAATAATTTTACAGATTTAAATGCCTTTGTTTCAAAAGGATTTGAAAGAAATTCTTTATTGTGTCCAAATCTACTAAATTTACAATTTTTATTTAGCGATAATGATGTTAGTTTATATACAATGAATCGCTATTTTGGATTTTATTTGACAGAAAATGTTTTGTATAAAATTGCATATTATTCAGATTCATCAAATGGTCCAGTGGAAATACTTTCTTTAGATGGAAAAAATAGTAGTGAATATTTTAATTCTTCAATTTTTGATACAAGCGGAAATATAATAGAAGATTTTAAAAATCGTATATTTGTTTTAAATGACGGTGTTCAATTAAAAAGAATCACAAATGTTAATCAAATAGATGATAGTTCTATTAATGAATATTTGAATAAGCCTTATGAAAATATATTTTCTACTAGAGTTCAACAAAAAAATATAAATCCATTTATATTATTAACTATCAATAATACACTTTCTCAAGGAGAACATTTAAGAGTTATTAATAAGACACAAGGAAAAATTTGGGAAGCTTATAGTGTTAATTCAAGTGAATTTACATGTGAAACTTATTGTACTATATCAAAAGATCCGAGTCATCTAACTGTATATAGAACATATTTTGATATAGATGGAGATATATCATATCAAATTAAACAAATTGAAAGCGCGTTTACCAGATTTTCTAATTATTCAGACACTTCTTTTAGAGTAGGCATAAGTGGAGATAATTATGTATCAATAGTATTAAATGATGATGCAAATTTTTCAGATCAATGGGTATTTCAAAGAATAACTGCTTCAACGCTAAATAAATTTGATGATTTATCTTCAGGATTCTCATCCGCTTCATCTTTTGATGATATATCATTCTTTGGAGTATTTACACCAAATTCAAGTGATTTTGAAATTATTTCTTATGATTCTTCTTATGGGCCGATAGACTTTGAGTTATACGGTCATAGGCAAAGTATAATGATTGATTTCTTTAAACGAAATAATAATTATTTGTATTCATTTAAAAAAGAACAAAATATCATAGATAAATTTGAAAATCCAACGTTATATCAATCAACAGATCTTTGGTACAGAAGATTATTAAATTTTGATGTATCTAATAATTCTTATCAATATATTAAAGATCCTGTTAGTTTAGAAGATAATGTATTGATAATGACATCAAAAGAAATTAAAACTGTAAGAGAATTTTTTAACGCTTATAGTATATGGCCATTAAACATTTCATTAATGGGTATAAATCCGGTAAAAGATATAGATTATACAGTATATGACCAAAGTTTAGGATATAAGAGTCAATATACATATAAAAGAGAAAATGACTTAAGTACATATTTAATATCTATCGATTCAAGTGATTCATATATGCTTGATATTCCAGGATCCTATGTAGTTAAAACAGGAAATGGAACTTATGAACAGAGGGGAGCCGTAAAGTCTTATACAACTAATACATTATTTAACACATTTGATTCTAGCGCATATTTTAATGCGGATTCATACACAGAACTTACATATGCAGTTCTAGATGGTTCTTATAATTTTAAGGGATATAAAAATGGAATGTCTGGAAATGAAGAAAACATAAGTGATTACTATCAATCTAATAAATTATTAAAATATGGACTAATTGTTCCTGAGGTAGCAAAATGGGTTTCTCTTGGAAATGATTGTAGAAATAATCCTTTAAGATTAATATTAAACAGCGATGTTTTAGAAGTAAGCACAAATTTTATTCCATATGAAAATAATTTTACACAAGAGATAGCAATTCCATCGTTTAAATATTTAACTGCTACAGAAAGATGCTGGCAAGATTATGTTTTTTATGATATAAATGATGTTATAAATGATAATGGAATATATAGAACATTTAAAGAAATGATGTTTCAGCATCCTTATGATGATTATTTCTCTAAATTATTATATACTAATAGTAAAGTTAATAAAGTCTTCTCAAGATCATCTATAGTCTATTATAATCAATACAAAAATAGTATAGATGTTCTATTTATGGGGTTAAATTTATCTATAAAAGTAGAAGATATAGCTAAAAATATAATTGACATTAAAACATATAATAAATATAGATTTTCATTTATTGCGACATCATCTAAAAATAGAGATAATAAAAGACCTATAGAAGTTATTATAAATGAAAACACAAAAACTATATTAATGATATGGTATCAAGGCAATGATGAACTTAATTACAATAAAAGATACTCTTCATTTTTACCAGGAAAATCAATATTAGATGCTTCAGATGCTGGATTTATTAGTGGTCTGGAAAAATATAGATATTCATTTATAAAAACTCCTTTTATTATTAGAAATGATACTGTTGTTAAAAGTATAGAATATTTATATTCTGATGATGAAAAATATAACGATTCATTTCTTACTAATTTGATTAAAAATGGATACTCTCAATTTAATAAAAATCTTAATGGATTATATTCTTCATGGGTTTCCTGGGGAAATAATTCTATAATAAATTCAACTTTTCTAGAAGACAAAAATTATCAAACATTTGAACAATTCGTAAATTATGATTATAGACAAAACTCAATTACATATGGAAATTACGCTATAAATTATGGATACAAATATGAGAGTAATTGGAATATTTATGATAATAATACATGTAATCTAGATACATTAACATATTTACTTTCTCCTACATATAATTATGTAATGTATTATATAATAAGAGAAAATAATGTATATACTAATTATAGTTTTGGAAGTTTTGTCAATCCTTTCACTATTACAATCAATCCTCCGAGAAAATATAACAACATATTTACTTATAATGGGTGGTATAAACCAAAGTTTAATTCGATATTAGAGTTTACAGAAAATGAATCTTCAGATTTAGTAAATGTAACAAAAAAAGATTTTATTTTAAATAACACAAACATAAAATCTTATAATGGAATTTCTCAACTATGGTATAATAAGTTAACCGATAAAATAAGTGATACAGACATAAATAATGGAAATGCTATAGCATTTATACGCGATTTTAACGTATTTAAATCTTTATGGGATAAAAACTATTATATAATGAGAGAGAATGAATTTATAGATGGATATAATTCACCTTATGAGTTACCTTCATTTTTTGGTTCAAAGCTTCCTAAGTTTCCAGATGAACTAAAATTAGAAAATTGGAATTCTACAATATGCAGTTACTCTGTTTTATCATCTGAAAATAAACTTAATCTTTTCTTTAATTTAACAAGAGCTATATTATTATCATTTAAAAATAATGCAACATTTTTATCAAATTGGAGTAATTTCTCTAACACGGATAAACTTATTGATGAATATATTAAAAATACAGTTATTACATATTATAACATAAGTCAATCAAAAATAAAAGTTAACTTTTATTACAAATCTAGAGACGCACAATTATTACATTATACATTAGATAGTAGTGATTTTGTTTATAGTGATAAACAAAATTTTGATGGGCAGCTAATATTTAGCAACAATGAATACATATATAAAATAGGAGTTCCTACTTTAGGGAAGTTCTCTTATTTTGTATCATTCACATTATTTGGTAAATAATTATGAAATACGAATATTCACCGGGATTAAAAGGATATGGAGTTAAGGGTAATGATGGGTCAAGCGGTCTATCAGGATTATCTCTGTATTTTACTGATCTTGAACATCCAAGAGACTATCTTGATATAAAAACAAGAATAAAAAATAATTGGGCTTTATTTTTAAATTCACCTCCAGGAACAACTTTACCTAATAACAGAACATATCAAAATGGAGATTTATTTATAACTTCATATGGATATGTTTTTAAAATAACTGATGCTTCAAATGGAATATACGTACAAACAGATGGGCTTTTAACAAAAGAAAATTATTTTGAAAAAAGTAATCCTCTTATTTCTGCATTATATGGGTTTAATGAAAGATGGTTAAACAAAAATAGCATTAATAGCACTCATTACTTAATAGATAATAATTTTTCTTCAGTATCAAATTATCTATATCCTTCTAATATTTATGGTGTAGATTTAAAAAATTTTACAAGAATAGAATATACAGATTCTTCGGCATTTTCTTTATATTCTTCTGCAAAATACTCAACAATAGATGATTCAAAAGTTTTAGGAATAATTTTTAGAGATAACGCTTTTAGAATAGGAAACTTAGATGATAATGATAATGTTAGGAACACTAATTTAATATTTGATGTATCTTTATTAAAAATAGAAAGAAATACTTGTTTTGGTGTAGATGCTTCTATCGGTGAAATATTAACTAATAATGAAATAGGCCCGTTATCTTTATGTTCAGATTATTTTAATTATTCTCCTGCTTCTAACGCATTTGGGATTTCTAAATCTGGCACTGATTGTAGCATTTATTGGAATTTAAGTGCTTTTACAAGTGATCCTGATGTAACAGCAACAATAATATTTTCAGCATCACCATTAAATTATAATAATTCTATAGTATTTGATGCATCTGTATATAAACAAATGATGTTTCATAATATAGATTCTTCAGGTAGTATAAAAATAACAAATCTTAATACAAATTATATATACATATATAAAATAGTTATTGAAAAGAACGGCTGGGAAAGATTTTCAAGTACAAAATCAATAACAGTGTAAAAAAATAATAGTTATATGAACGATAAATTTAAATATGCGCCCGGAAAACCCGGATTTGGAACAAAAGGAGATAAAGGTGAAAATGGCCAACAGGGTATATCTATGTACTTCACAGATTTAGATCCTATTTCTGATAGTATGATATTAACATCGAGAATTCAAACAAATAAAACTTTATGGAAAAATGAAGATTCTTTTCTTCCTGATGGTAGAGCATATGTTACCGGTGATTTATTTATAGATAAAGAAGGAAAAACTTATGAAATAAATGCTGAAACGCATACATATCAATATAAATTATCAAATTTAAACACAGGTGGAATATTTATTCCTCTTGGAATATCAAGTGATAATAATTTTAAAAGATATTTTAACAATAATTCATCTCCAAAATACATAATAGATAATGTATATACAACAACCGGCGCAATTAATTATACTGCAATTCCAGATAAAATATATGGAATTCCTCCTCAAAATTTCGCAAGAATAGAATACACTAATATTAAACAAGGTACTGATGGAAGCACATACGCATTTACAGTTTATTCATTGGCTGATCCAAGCGGAAATGCTCAAGAAGAAAGTAATAAAGCATTAGCAATAACATATAGTGATAAAGATAAATATTTTCACATAGGAAATAAAGATGATAGTGGAAAAATAAGAAATGTATCTTTAGTATTTGATGTTTCAAGTTTAAGAAGATACTCTAAAGGAGTAAAAATTAATGATCCTTCTGGCGCAATTTTAACGAATTATGAAATAAATGCAAATTCATTATTTGATGGAAATTTTAATCCCGAGCCAGATTCATTTTATGGAGGATTTATCAATGCATCTGATGCCTTTATACATTGGAATCTTTTGGATTTTTTAAATGGAAATTATAGTGAATCTTATTATGTATATGGAGACTTATATTTTTATGAATATATTCCTTCTTATAATGGTCAAACATATCGATTTGATGCATCTATTGTAAGACCTATGATATTTCAAAATATAATGTCTTATTCTACCGCAGATGGCTCAGTAAAAATAACAAATTTAAATCCTACAGGAACATACGCATATTACATGAAGCTATATAGAAATGGGTGGTCAAGAAAATCAAACACTAAGTATTTGTATAATGGAACTGTAAGTGTTACGCCACTTCAAGCGTTAAATGAACCGTCTATAGCACATTGGGTTGGAAGTGTTCCTTCGAGTAGCACATTCTTTAATGTAGATTCTAATACAACATGGAGTGTATCATTTGTTCCATCAGTTTCATGGATATCCTCTCTTATATGCACCAGTTCAGGATATGATGGATCTATTGGGTTTTTCATATCTGCTAATACTGGAGATGCAAGAAGCACAAAGATGAGAGTAACCGCAAAAGGTGGATTGTATCAAGATGTATCAATTTCTCAGGTAGCTAATACTAGAAATGTAACTATATCCACAAATACTTCATACGGACCTTATTATACTCCTGATACTCATGGATGGGGTGGATATAAATTAGATGTATCTAACGGAATTTCTTTAACAAATCTTCCTTCAGATACATCTGTTAATATACAGTTTGTAAGTTATATTCATGCAGTTAATAATAATCCTACTGATCCAATTCAATCGGCAAGTAAATTACTTATTTATAAAAATAATTCTAATGTTAATGATATTAATATTGGATCTACATTAATAGATGTGGGCACAACTTTTGATGCCAGTTCGTCTTATACATTATATAATATAAGATCATCTGATATAATAAGAGTTGATTATTACCCAATTAATACATTTGCTTATGAAATAAATGAAAACTTGGATTCATCTGAAGGAAATTGGGATGTTAGTATAGGATTTAATGTATATGTACAATATGTTAGTGGAACTCCTATTAATATTACAAATAACGGTTATGGAAAATCTTATCATATAGACATACGATAAAAATTAAAAATAAAAGAAAATGAAAATAGAGAATATTTATAACTTCATTAACAGTAAATTATTTACTATAATAATTATAATAGGACTTATTATTTTTAGCGCAATGCAATGTTCTAGAATAAAAGAACTAAAAAGACAAAAGGATATAAGTGATCAAAATCAAGCTGCTCTTACAGATTCTTTAAGTTTTCAAAAATTAAGAAATAAAGAACTTCAGATATCTATTCCAACTCTTATTTCTACTATAGATGAACTTAAAGTACTTAATAGAGAATTATATTTTAAAGTTAAAGAACAAAATCAACATATAATAGATTTAAATAATGCTATTATTGTATTACATCAAGATTCTGCGACTTTAGCTAAAGCACTTGATGAAAAGAATAAAATAATACAAAAATTATTAAAAGTTGATGATAATTTATATATAGCTGGGTGGACTCTTCCATTTAAATATGATTCAACTAACTTTGAAGTGCTTACAGGAAAAACATATATAGCAGTTACTAATAAAAATCCTCTTGAATTAGCTCACGTAAATACAGAATTAATTAATAAAACTACACAAATTGATTTAACATTTGGGCATAAAGAAGAAAATGGATTGATAAGAGTATACATTCAATCTGCATATCCAGGATTTACTGCAAAATCATTACAAGGTGTTTTAATTGATCCTAACGAATATTCATCAAAGGCAAAGAAAAATTCTTGGTTTAAAGGATTTGGAATAGGGCCTCAAGCAACAATGGGGTTCAACGTTGCAACGGGAAAATATGGATTAGTTTTAGGAGTTGGAGTACATTATACAATTTATGGATTTTAAAATAAAATAATGAATATATGGCAAATATAACTACAACAAATATTTCAAAATACGTTTTACTAAATGATTTTCTTCTTTTAGAATATGAATTCAATAGAGATGGCCAAGAAACTGTATTATCAGATGCATTTGTTGTTGATACATGTATAGGCTTAACAAAAGCATTTTATGAAAGTAATAACGCAATAGGATTAACAAATAATGCGCTTAAATTAAATTCTATACCTACAAATACTCAAAGAACATCCTGGTTAATAGATACTGATACTCCAGAAATAACATATCAATCATTTTGGTCAGATTCTTCCGTTCAAATATCACAACCATATAAATGTGATACTATCAAACTTCACGTGATAGCGGGTTATAACTTTGAAGATGTTGGAGGATTTCTTTTACAAGTTAGAGCAGATTCTGAAAATGGCTTAGTTGATTTGTCGAATTTTACATATATAAAACAATTATCAGGATCTGAGATAGGAGATGTTATTAAATTTTCTCCAAATACATTATTTTTAGGAAATAGATTTTATGATAAATACATAGAATTTAAAGTTCCTTCTGTTCATGAACTTGGGTTAAATACACCTTCAACATTATTAGGAGATACATTAGGTGTAAAAAATTTATCAGATGTTTATATAACATATAGCACAATATTTGACGTAATAAAAGGAGAATTTGTACTAGATGAGATAATAAATGTACAACTTCCTGTTGAAAGTGTAGCTGATAAATTTAATTGTTTTATAGCTGAATCTACAGAAGGAGATTATATAGAATATTATGCAACATGGGAAAATGATATAATAGGAGAGTATATGGGAGAAATTGAAAGTGGAAGGATAAGACTTTATACTTCTAATAACCCAAATGATAATTATGAAAGTTTCGTAGATTCTTATGGCCCGAATGCTAGAAAATGGGTTATTATACATGAAATAGATGTACTAGAACAAATTCCTCCATCAACATCTTTATTAACTCAAAGATTTTCATTTACACAAGATAGTAATTTCTCTGAACCAAATTATTTTAGACCAATTTTAAAAAATTCTGATATAGATGCAACTTATATGATACAATATACATGTAGATTAGTAAATAGAATGGATGGAACACAAATAATAAGAAAAGCTTCATTTTCTTCTAATAATCCTAAAAAATATGGATTAAGATTTACAAGATTAAATGTAGATAATATAATTCCATATAAAATATTCAATAAAATAGAATCAGAAAAACCTAATATAAATATGGGAAGTTCTCCTGAAAAAGTAAAATATGTAAAAGTATTTTATGATACAGTGTCAGTTGTTATGAATGCATTTAATGAAGTTTTTCCACAAGGAACGGGACCCTTATTCTTAAAATCATATGACTCTGTGTATAAATTTAAATTTGAAAAAATAGACACAAATGGAAATAAAGTAAATGTTGATTTATCTGGAGCTTATAATTATGCGCTTTTATTTAAATTAGATGATAATACTAAGATAGAAATATCTCCAACATATTCAACAAATATGAATACTACTATAGGAGAAATTGAGTTTAAGATTACAGAAGATCAATCATCAATTCTTCAAAAGCAAAAGAAAAACACATATTCAATAATAATTAAAAATCCAAATGGAACATCATATACTTTTTATGAAGGTGTTTATTATCCATTATCTAGACAAGATGAAGTGATTCAAAATTATAAGAGTATGTATACTGTAACAGATTTACAAAATAAAGTAACTGAATTGCAAACAGAGGTAGAAAGATTAAAAATTAACAATAATTTGATATAAAAATCATAAAAAAATAATTTTCCTTAATATATATAATAAAAGGATTATTTTATGTGGGTAAAATCTAAAGAATTTAAAAAAAATACTTGGTTTATCGAATCAAGCATTATATGAAAGACGTAAGAAAGGTTCATTAAAATATAAAATAGTTTGTTTATTTTTACTGGTTATAAAAAAATGTTACAAGAGCAAAATGAAAACGATTAAACTTCCATACAAATCATCTGAAGATTTAACACCTATACTTAAACAATATTCATCTGTTGTTAGGTATAGTTATAATCGTTTTCTTGAAAATAAAACAGAAAAAGAAGTTAGATATTTAACTAAATCATTAAGTAACATTGATTTGTTAAACTCTTGGTTAATTCAATGCGCAATTAAAGACGCCAAAGCCATTCATATAAGATTTAAAGACGAAAAAGTTATATTTGGAGGAAAAAAGAATTTCATTGAAAGACTTAAGAACAAGATTTCTAATGAAGAATATCAACTTAAACGATTAAGTCCTATAAATATTCAAGGTGAAGAACTTAAACAAGGAAATCGTTCATTTAAGTTAGATATGATTGAAAACAACCAAATCATCTTTAAATTAAGTAGGAATAAACATATTGAACTAAAATTGCCAAATTTAAGAAATAACATAGAGAATGAATTATTCAAGCTTCAACAACTTAATGAAGCTAAACATCAGAAAGGATGTACTTATTCAATTAGACTTGATTTAAAATATATCTATATAAGTTTTGAAGAATTTAAAAATGAAAAGGTCAGAAATTTAAATGAAAACAGATATTTAGGTATTGACTTAAATCCAGATACAATTGGAATTTCAATTTTAGATAATGGAAATGTTATCTATACTCAAGAATTTAGTTTGAAGCCTATTTTTAACAAAATTTTAAATGAAAAACTAAGTTCTAATTCAGATAGAATGAAATATTTTCAAAACAAATTAAAGTTTGAAACATTTGAGATAAGTAAATCTATTGCAAATCTAGCAAAATACTTTAATTGTAAATCAGTTTTTATTGAAGATTTACATTTTAAACGCTCATCAACAATAAAAATATCAAATAGAAAAAACAAAAATCTTTGGAAAAGAGAATTGTTTATCAATAACTTAAATAAGAGATTAAACATAGAAGGAATTAAACTTTATTCAGTTAATCCAGCTTACTCAAGTTTCATTGGAAATTTACAACATAACTATACAGATGCAGTAAATGCTTCAATAGAGATTGCAAGAAGGAGCTTTGAATATAAAGTAAAGAAAAACAAGAAAGCATTCTACCCAGATCTGTTGGTAAAACACCAATGGAAGGAAATGGCTGCTAAATATAAAGATTGGAAAGAATTCTTTCTTGAAATAAAAAACTTGAAATTGAAATATCGAGTTTCATTAAATGAATGCTTTCATAAATTTAATGTTTTTCAGCAAAATTCAAGTCATAAAAGTATGGTTTTAAATTATGTTTTTTATGACTAATTATTTAATTTATTGAATTTTGTATTTTAACAGAAGAAAACAATAAATTGAAGATAAAATAGAGATTTAAAATATGAGTATTCTCAATAGTAAAGCTAATATGTATGTCATCTGGTTTCCCAGAGACTTTTTTTATCCTGAAGTTAGAGAAAGATGGACTCCAGTTGTAAAAAGATTAAAACTTCCGTATGATTCTCTAGAAGATTTTATAAATGCAACTGTTCAAAGTGTAACATTTCCAGAATTTTCTTTCTCAAATGTTTCTCAACCACAAACAATGTTTAATATAACATATAGAGGAGGAAAAGAGCTTGAGCCATCTGTAGAAAAAACTATTTCAGTTTCATTTAAACTAACTGAAGGTTTTATCTCATATTGGATGTTTTTTGATCAAATAGAGTTATATCGAAAGTATTCAGCAACAGTTCCATTTTGGCCTTCGATGTATATTAGTTTTCTTGATCATCATGGATTTGAGTTAATGGCGTTTGAATTCAAACAAATTGTTCCTACATCATTATCACAATTAACTGTTGGATATTCTACAGTAGTTTCAGATTTTTCAACATTTTCTTTAGGCTTAAAATACAATAGATATAAAATAATAAGAAGACTAGATAAAAATAATTATACAGTCGGAATTTCAAATTTAACCGGAGGTATTTTTGAGTAAAAATTTATTTAAAAAGCTCTTTTTTTCTAAGTGTTTCTAGTGTCCAGAATGAATCTACTAAATCATCAATATGTATTATCCATTTTTTTGATCTAATAGTTTGAAATTTTTCTCTATAATTTTTTAGATTATTTTTAAATTCATTATCTATATCACTATTTATAAATTTTTCTATCATATCAAATTTTGTCATTCCTCTTTTTGAGCATTCAGCTACACTTTTTATTGTGATAGGAGAATAAGTGAACATATGATTTAGAGGAATGTATTCTTTTAACTTTAGCATAAGAATATATTTATAACCACTTAATTGTAGTACCACGTCACCTGACGATGCATAAGATAAACCTTCGAATGCGAGATAAGTATTATTATTAATAAAATTTTTAAGTGACGAGATGATTAAATTTGAGAGATACTCAGCATTTTCTATTTCATATCTCATTTTTTCAGATATATTCTTATGTTCAACTTTTACATCTGTTCTATCCACAATTTTAACACCAGAATTTTTAAAAGTTTCTACTATTTCTGGGTTTAAACCATAAGGCCAACTTATAAAATGATAAGTATTATTCGAAAAAATGCAAGCTGCAGGTTTATTTATTGAAAAATCAATTCCTATAAGATTCATATTTTATTTTATTCTGTAGTAAGACCATTAAATTTTTCTTTATCTGTTTCAGCATCTATTTTAGTTTTATGTATTGTTTTATCTTTATGATGAGGAGGTGCATATATAGTATAAAGTTTTAAATCACTTTTACCCGTGTTAATTATATTATGTTCTGAATCAGCGGGAACTATTATTCCACTGCCATCTTCAACATCATATTCATTATCATTTATAATAACCTTTCCTTCACCATTTTCAAATCTAAAAAATTGATCATTATCATGAGTTTCAAGACCTATATCTTCTCCAGGTTTAAGACTCATTACAACTAATTGAAGATTTTTTCCAGTATATAGAACTTTTCTGAAAAAATCATTTTCTAGAGTTTCTTCTTCTATATTACTTTCAAAACCTCTTTTATGGGAATTTTCACTTTCATATAATTTTTCTTTAACCATTCTCATAAAACAAAAAATTTATTTTAATAATTTGCTCCTTTTATTGCTACACCAGACACAGCTGGATTTGCATTACTATTAGGTTCACCAAATTCATTTTTAGTTTGTTTATTTGAAATATCTTCTACATTTGGTTGAATTAAACTTTCATTTTCTACTTTTTTTGTAACAACTCCTGCTGATTTAACATTTGTTGCATTTTGCATAGGAGCCATAGCAGAAAATCCTGTTCTTTCAGCCCAATAATCTTTTCCATAATTTATTGTAAGTTCTTCACCGATATTAATAATTCTTGAAGCTATAAAATACATTTGTTTATTTTTAGGATTATAGGCGAATGTTATATTTGGATTATAACTATGAGAATATAAAGATCCATATCCTAAAACAACGCCATAAATGCCCTTTTCTTTGTCTATTTCAAATATTATATCATTTAATTTTGAAATAGTTTTCGCTTCTTCTCCAACAAAAATAATGGGGCATATTTCTACAATTTCTCCTTTTGCAAATTGAGTTTTAGCTAAAACTGTATATGCGCCATTAGCTTTCTTAGAGTATTCAACTCTATTAATATTAAATATTTCTTTTCTTAATTTTAAAATTCCCCCTTTATCTGCTATATGTGAAGGCTTTTTTTCAATTGGATTATTTTCCTCAAATGGATTATAAAAGTCTTCATTTAAATATTCATCTAAAGATTTAATTCTGTGTTTCATTGTTTTGAATATAATTTTTAAAAGATTCGAAAGTATATTTAGGCAATTTTATCACTTTTCCCCTTAAGGCTTCATATATTTTCTTAAATTCATTTAAACTCATTGTTCCAGTTGAAATTCTCTTTATCTGATTAATATATTGTTTAATATTATCTGGATGCAATAAAACTGATGCAAATTTTGTACAATATTCATCTAAATCATTTGCGTATCTATTATAATCATATTCATCAATTTTCATTGATTCAAAATATTTTTTTACTGAATGTACAACAGACCTAAAATATTTTTTCCCTAAAAAATATTTTTCAAAATAATCTGCTGCTTCATACATAAAATCTAAATTACGTTGTATTTTTTCTATATCTTCTTGAGAATATGTTTGAGTTAAATCACTTATATCAATTTTGTTTAATTTATTAAATAAAACATTAACATCATCTAATGCTCTATTTGCGTATGTATCAACATTTTCTTCTTCAATAGATCCGCTTTCAAATTTATTAAATAGATCATCAATGCTATGATATAAAAATTTTGCCTGTTTATAGTATTCTTTAATAACTTTTATATTCATTTTTTTGTATAATTATTTTTTAGCGGTTTTTAGTAGTTTTTACTCTTCTCTTTCAGTTACTCTTCTCTTTCAGCAGTTTTTTCAGTTTTTTCTGATTCAGTTGATTCTGATTCAGACATTTTTTGTATGTCCTCTGTCATTTCATCAATAAAGCTCTTTTTATCTTGATTTAATCTATTAAGATTCAATATATCACTTTTAGCAATAGTAGAATTCTTCCATAACTTTTGTAATAATATATTCTTTTTTAAAGCATTTTGCATATTATTAGATATACTATCTTGAAGATATTTAAGTAAATTAACTTTTAACTGTGTTTTTAATACTATCCAATAACTTTTAATGTTTATTTTATTTGTAGGAGTTAATTTACTTTTTTCAATTTTTAGATTTACTTTTTCTGTTACATTTTCCAGATATTCATTAATTCCTTCTTTTATTGTATCATATTCTTCATTAATTGCATCTTTTACATTTTTTATTTTTTCCTCAAAACTTTTCATTATTTGTTTTAAATCTGAATCACTAAGTTTTACATCTGTATCTGTGTTCATATTTTTGTTTGTCTTAGTATTCTGCGGGTTTGTTTGAGCATTTTGAGGATTTGTCTTAGTATTCTGCGGGTTTGTTTGAGCATTTTGAGGATTTGTCTTATCATCTTCATTTAAGCTTTCATTAGCTTTAAGCTTATTTTGTTTAAATTCTCCTATAGTTTTTGATAATTCAGCTAATACTTTATATTCATTTTGTATAATAGATGGTAAATGTTTTTCTATGATATTTTTAATTGTATCTTCTTGCGCTTTTTTAGCTATTGAAGTAAACTTTTTTCTAAGAATGGCAAATCTTGGTCTATATATAAAACTTAATACATCTTTAGGATTTTTAATCTTAATATCATCCGGCGATTTTTCATCATCCGCTTCATTTATAAACATAAGTTCATCAAATAAATCTTTTCCGTTAGATTCATAGATTTCACATAATTGAAGATATTCACTGTATTTCATAATAAAAATATTTATTTTTATATATATTTATGAGAAAAAAATAAATATATAAAATAAAAATAATTATTATGAGAAGATATATCGCTGAATCTTTAGATCAATATTACAAAAAAGATTTTTTGTTTGAAGATAAAAAAGAAGAAGATGAAAAGAAGAAACTTAAAGAAATTGAAAAGGACGGTCTTGAAGTAATAGAAAAAGTTAAGAAAAACTTTGAAAAATTTAAAAAAGAATCAAAGGGAAAAATTTCTGAATATAAACAATTTTGGAATGAACAAGAAAAAATAAAAGCATCTTTTTCTAAATCTGATATTATTTATAAATTTTATGATAATGATTTTGCCGTGGGTGTTATAAATCTTCCTGTTGAAAAAAATTCAGATGAGCCTTTTTTAAGTAAGCTTGGAGCATCTGAAGATACAGATGAATTAAAAGTTCCAGATATTGAAGAAATAAAAGAAAGTTTAAAAGTAGAAAAATCAAAAATGTTAAAAGAAGATGATAATGATGATTTTAACATAAATTTAAATGATTTGAGCTTAAATGATAATAAAGAAAAAGAAACAGATGAAGAGAATCTAAAAAAAGAAGAGCCAAAAGAAGAAAATAAAGAGGGCGCAACAGAAGAACCTAAAGATGAGCATAATACAGATGAGTTAACTACAGAGCCAGAATCTGAACCTGAATCTGAACCTGAGTCTAAACTTACATCTGAGCCTGAAGATTCAAACGAACAAAAATATTTTGTTGTTTATAGTATATCTGATGATGAAAGAGAAGAAATTTTTAGATGTGGATCAAATAATGTAGTTAAAGCTTTCAAAGAATTCTATAATGATGTGTTTAAAGCTTCTATGAAAAATGCTCTTGCCAAATATAAAGAAATAAAACAAAAAGAGAAAGAAGAAGCCGAGAAAGCTGAAAAGAAGAAACTAGAGAAACAAAAAGAATCAAAATTTAAAAAGTTCTTAGAAGAATCTGTGCTATCTTATATAGAAGCTACTCATAGTTTAAATGATTAAATTTTATGTAAATAAATAGAAAGGAGAATCTTGAGATTCTCCTTTTTGCGTAAAAATTTAACATAACTTTAACAAAAAAATATTTTTTTATATCACAAAAATGATTATTTTTATATAAAATTTACATTTATGAATACAAAGGAAAAAATCATTGAATTATCAAATGAACGTTACAAATTGATGGATAGTTTTTATGATAGTGACTATGATACTTATCCTCAAAATATAGAAGAGAAAATAAATGAACTTTCTAAAAAAATTCTTACACTACTTAAAGAAAATATAGATTCTCTAGATTTTGAATTTATGATGGTTCAATTAACAGAAATTGGAGATTGCCCAAGTCTAATTTATGATGATAATGGTCACTGGGCTATATCTTATCCATATTTTTCAAATGTTTCAGGTGAGGATAAACCTATCAACACTGATATGGCCTTTTATATAAAAGAGGATAGTTGGAAAGATTCTCCTAAGGAAGCTTTAAAATTTTACTTACATAAAGATTAAAAAATATGGTTACTCTTGTAACATCTCATCAGTTTGAGATATTTAAACTTTTTTATGAGCATAAATTTCATAAAAAACTTATTGAAAATCTTATTCTATATGTTGATAAAGAAGATGAAAAAGATATAAATGAGTATAAATCTATTATAGATTTATCTAAAACGAGAATATTCACAAGAAAAGATATTATTCAATATTATGGAGATTACTATCTTCCAAATTGCCCTTATAATAAAAAGATGTATTTTTTAAACATGTTGGCAGAAATGCATCTCATTGATGATGATTTTTATATGACTGATGATGATATTTTGATATATGATGAATCCTTTTATGATATAATGAAAGAATCAAAAATAGTTTATGATAAAGATACATGGCCTAAAATAGAAAATTATAAAAATAAGTGGCCAAATGTTTATAAGTGGTATAATGATAATAGAGAAGGAGATCCCATATTCATGAGAGCGACTAATTTTTATGTGCCAAAGATTTATGCTCAAGATGTAATGAATATGTTTGCCAAAAAGTTTTTCTCGTTTATTAGATTACTTAAAAATGAATCTGATTTTATTGATAAATTAAATAGTAGAGCTAAATCTAACAGAGGTTGTGATTTTTGTGTATTTTATCTTGAAGTTCCATTTTTTGATGATGTTTTTGCTTCTTTAGATAAAAGTTATTTTACTAGAGCTCCTATATATTGTGTGTCTATAACTGAACTTGCAAGAATTAGAGATAAATTTAAGACAAATGACATAAAATTTATTCTAGAGAAATATTTGAAAAAATCTAAATATCCTAAAAGGCAGCCTCTATTACACTTTAATATAGGAAATAAAAAACCGTTTATGAGTGAAACTTTTAATTTTATCAATAATAGAAATATAAATTATGATGATATAAATGAGCTTCTTAAGCATTATAGCATTCGAAATAAACATTAATCTTTATTTAACAATAAAAGAATAAAATTATGAAAATAGCAATGGTTGTTGGCCGCGGCTTCGAAGGCGCCGGAATTCAAATGTACATTAGTCAATTAACAAAGTATTTAAAGAAAAATGATATAGAGTATTCAGTTTTTGTAGTTGATGATAAAAAGTGGGGTAGAGAAAACATGCAAGAAAAACCTGAACATTCTTTTATTACAAAAGATAACATTGAAACTTTTGCAGATACATTAAATAAATTTGATTATGTTTTTATACACTCTGTCCCATCCATTAAACATTCAGATTGGGCTCAAAGGGGATTTCTAGAATTAGTTAAAAAAATAGAAACTAAGAAAATTATTTTTCAAAATGACCATAAGTTACAATCTATACATAGAAACGCAAATTTTTTAGAAATTTGCAATCTTTGTGATGGAATAGTATCTCATAGTATAACATCACCATTTTATAAGAAATTAGTAGAAACATTTGGAGGCCAAATTAAATCAAAATTTATTCAATTACACGTAGGTTTTAATTTCGAACCTTTATATAAATATAGAAAAGATAACCATTGGAAAAAGATAACATATCTTGGAAGATATGCTACATTTAAACAACCAGATAGACTTTTTGCATTTTTGCCGTATGCAGCTAAAAACAATATTCTTCTTGAAATGAAGGGAGTCGAAAGATCTCTTGGTGCTCTTCCTATTTTTTATGAATTCGAAGGTAAAAAAATGACAAAAATTCCAAGAAAAGATATCGTAGAATGTAGTTCTAAAGCTATTTTGAATGGTCTTATTGTAGATAACGATAAAAGAGATTTAAATAAAATTTATGTTTTTGGACCATATGAACATGAAGAGGCAATGGAAACATTAAGTTCATCTTTAGTTGGTGCAGATTTTTATCATCTTAGCGCAGATTCTTATGGAGATAATTTTGAGTATGCACAATGCGAAATAGTTGGTGTTGGAACAGTTCCAATGTTTGATTATCATTGGGCAGAAAATTGCTGGGTATATGATAAAAATGGAAATAAAACAAATAAAAGATTCATCGATTTAGATGAATATGGTTTATTTGTAAAGAAAGATTTAAGTAATGTAGAAGAGATAGTAAATAAAATAAATGAAATTTACTCTAATAAAAATTTACATAAAAAATATCTTGAACACAGTCTTCAAGTTACTAAAGATCATTGCGATAGTAATTGGATATTTAATAAACTTATAGAAGATATTCAAAAAATAGAATATAAAAATGAAATTAAATCTAAATCTTTATTTTAAATTTTTATCAAAATTTTTTAATTATGGCAAAGAAAATTAAAAGTTCGAAGAAAATTGAAGAAGAACCTAATTTTACAGGTACAACTTTGGTTCCAATTGATCAAAATGAATTAACAAAAGAAATAATAAGTAATTCTTTTGTAGATAAACTTGTTAATATAGTGTATACTGATGCAAAAATAGTACATATTGAAGATCGTAGGTATGGAAGCAAAGATATACATCTATCTGATTTTAAAGCATCTTTTAAAATTACAAAAAAGCAATTAGAAGAAATAAGTTCTGCTATGGGACCAATGGATGAAGATAAGATAGCTTATGATGTTCTAAAGAATGAAATGATATTAAGTGTGAATAAAATTGTAGCAGACTATATAGAAAAAATTGCTTATCAGAATTATAAAAACGAATTTTCTTTTACAGATAATCTTAAAGAACGTTTATTTAAATTATTTAAAAAAGAATATGTTAAAATTAAACATTTTAATAAAAATAATGATATTTTATATGAATTCTCTCATTTAGAATATAAGAATACTAATCTTCTTATCAATAAATTTGAACAATATGAAAATTCTTATTTTATTTTATGCGACACTCAAACATTTTCTTATTTAAATACTATGAGCAGTTTTATGAAAATTGATGAAAAAAGTTTACTTAATAGTATTAAAAGAGGAAAATTTGCTTACTTTGATGTTGTATCAAACACATCTATTCCGCAAAATTATAATTATAGTAAATTTTTATTTGGTTCTAAAAATGAATGTGTTAAACTTTATGTGTGTCCTCAGGGAACTAGATTAGAAAAAATAATGAATGATAAAGAAATAACTTATTCATTAAATATGTCATTTTCTTTATACAAAATTAGTGATGATGCAGATTCATTATATAGATTAATTAATTACAAAAATGATAACCTATGAATAATTTAGATCTACGAATAAAATATAAATTTGATAGTGGATTATATCCAGTTTATCCATGTAAAAATAGAGGAAACGTATATAAAGGTTTGTTAACAGATGAGTACGCAAAATGGATGGAAGAATATATCGACGTTAAACTAACAACTGATTTAAGGTTACAATTTTTAAGAGACACTGGTTCTTATGCAACTTATCTTAAAGATGAAGAAAAAAGAATCATTGGTTACAAAAAAGCGTATAAAGAATGGCTAGAAAATATAATATGTAAAATTAAATAAAAATGAGAAATTTAATAAATGAACGCTTTGATAAAGTTGTATGCATTTCTTTAAAAGAAAGAAATGATAAATATGTTCATTCAGTTGAGCAATTTAAAAAACATAATATTGAAGTCGAATTTTTTAGACCGGTTATACCAGGATATGCCTCGAAGTTTATAGAACTTTATGCTGATAAATATAATAGATATGATGTAAATCATGTTTTATTTAATAAGCATTTTCCCAATGAACTTGGAGCAATGCAATCTCATTATTATGTTATTAAATCTGCATTGTTAGATGGAGCAAAAAGCATATTTATATTTGAGGATGACTGTGTATTTCATAAAAATTTTGATGAACTTTTACCCATTTATTTTAATACTATTCCATCCGATGCGGATGGCATACTTTTATACTCTTATATGTCTAAACTAGAGCCTCAAAATGTCAGAGCTTCTGCGAGATGGACGAAAGGATATGCTAGCTGGAGTGTGATTGCGTATGGAATGAAAGAAGACGCAATGAAGAAATATATAGAATTACAAGATACACAGCCAATGATTTCTGATAAAGCTACATGGACAATGATGACACATCTTAATTATAATTTTTACATAGCAACACCTCCATTGATTATTCCATCCAAGAGTTTAACAAGCTCTATAAGAGGAGATAATAAAAATTATGAGAAGCCTATTTTTGCAGGAGGAAATATATTCATGTTAGGAATTAATCCAAATGATTACGAATAGTTAAATTTTTATTTTAGAATGGATACAATAAAAGTCTGGTTTACAGATTTCTGGCCTGAATGGAATAGTGAAGATTTTATAACACCTATTTTAAAAAGACATTTTAATGTAATTTTAGATAAAAATAAACCAGACGTTTTATTTCATTCTATTTTTAACTCAATGAGAGATACACCGAACTATAATTGTAAAAAAATATTATATTTGGGAGAAAATCATAGAGCATCCAATTTTAAATCAGATTATACAATATCATTTGATCCTCATACTGAAAAAAATTTCAGATTACCTTTATGGCAAGTTTACATATTATTAAAACCTGAATTAAAGAATCGTTTATATAACAGATTAAATTATAAAGAGCAGGAATTTGAAAGATGGTGTGCATTTATCGTCTCCAATCCATCAAACTTTATCAGGAATAGCGCTTTTTCATATCTTAATTCTTATAAACATGTGAATTCGTATGGAAGATTTATGACAAATGATTTTTCTTTACAAAATATTTCACGAAATAAATATTGGAGAGATGCAAAAGATGAATTTTTTCTGAAACATCCTCATAAATTTATGATGGCATATGAAAATACTCCTTATAGATATTATTGTACAGAAAAATTAATGGATGCATTTCTTGTGGGTTCTATGCCTATTTATTGGGGTGATCCAAAAGTTAGTGAAGACTGGAACAAAGATGCATTTATAGATGTTACGAAACAAGAAATTGATATTGTTAAAAGTATTGATAAAGATTGGAAGAGATTTGAAGAAATGTATAAACAACCTGTATTTACAGAAGAACAAAAGAAAAAACACGAAGATAACATGAAGAATTTTGAAAGTTGGTTAATTAATAAAGTTGAAAAATGAATATCATAATACCATTAGGCGGAAAAGGAAAGAGATTTTCGGAATTTGGTTATACACAACCAAAACCTCTTATAAAAGTTCTCGGAAAAGAAATTTTATTTTGGGTAATTGATTGCCTCAAACTTAGCGAAAATGATAAAATTTATATTCCTTATAATGAAGAGCTTGATTATTATAATTTTGAAAATTATATAAGAGCTAAATATTCAAATATAGAAATAAAGGCTATCAAAGATACTAGAGGAGCTGCAGAAACAATATATGAAGCTATAAAACAGTTTAATATTAAAGGAGAAACCGCAATAATTGATGGAGATACATGGTATGAAGATGATATTATCGAAAAACTTAAATTAATTGATTCGAATGCCGTCTTATATTTTATTTCAGAGGAAACTAATCCAATATATTCCTATATTCTCACGGACAACACAAGAATAATTGATATAAAAGAAAAACAAAAAATATCTAACAAAGCTAATACGGGATGTTATTTTTTTAAATCCACAGAAAAATTATTAGAATATTTACAGAAAATAGATTTTGAAAAATCTACTCATGAACTTTATATTTCGCATGTTATCAAAAATATGCTTGACTCAAATGAAAGTTTTGTAGCTATTCCGATTAATAAATTTCATATTTTAGGTACTCCAAAACAAATTATTCATTTTTCTGAGACCTTTAAAATTTCTCCAAAAAGATTTTGTTTTGATTTAGATAATACAATTGTTACATATCCGAAAATTGCCGGTGATTATACAAGTGTTGAACCAATATGGAGTGTAATTAATGTAATGAGAAAATTAAAAAATAAAGGGCACACTATCATTATATATACCTCTCGAAGAATGAAGACTCATAACGGTAATGTAGGAGCCGTCATCAAAGATATTGGAAAAATAACGATCGATACACTTAATAAATACAACATTCCTTATGATGAATTAGTTTTCGGAAAGCCTTACGCAGATTTTTACATTGACGATTTGATGATTAATCCTAAATTAGACCTGAATAAAGAATTGGGGTTTTATTTAGATAATGTTAAACCTCGTCATTTTAATAAAACTTTTAGTGAGGGAACCTTTTTTATCAAGGAATCAAATTCAAACGAATATTCAAACAAAATAAATGCAGAAAAGTATTATTATGAGTGGGTAAATTCTTTTTCTCCAGAAAACATTAGGAAATATTTTCCAAAAATATATCCATCTAAAGAAAACTCAATTAAAATAGACTTAATTGATGGGCTAACTTTTTCTTCTTTATATGTTAATGGTATTTTGACAACACATCACTTACAATTATTAATTGATGCCTTAAAGCAAATTCATCAAGTAAAGGAAAATGATACTATTTATTATGACTATTACCATTATAATGAAAAATTATTTGAACGTTGGAATTCTTTTGATTATGTAAATTATGGATTAAATTGGAACTTATTTAATGAATTGATTAATAAACTTAAAGATGTTTGTAAAAAAGGAATCAAAAGAACTATGATTCATGGAGACCCGGTTTTTAGTAATGTGCTTTTAGACAAAAACGATAACATTAAATTCGTTGATGTGCGAGGAATTGAGGGCAATACTTTTACGATATATGGACATAATCTTTATGATTACGCAAAAATATATCAATCTTTAACCGGATATGATGAAATATTATTAGACAAAAGAATTAAAAGATCGTACAAGGAAAATTTATTATCTTATTACGAAAACCTGTTTAGCAAAGAAGAATTAGAACATATAAAATTAATAACTGCGTCATTGTATTTTTCTTTGATACCACTTCATAATGAAAAAGAAAAGTATATTAAGTACGTAAAACTGTTTAAGGAATTGTTATGAGAACTGCTGTATTATTAACAGGGCATACTCGATCTTGGGATAAATGTGTAGATAGTTTTAAAAAATACATTTTAAAGCCTTTTAGCCCAGATATTTTTATTCATACGTGGCAAGAACCAAATATTCCAACTAACAATAATAAAATTAATTACTTAAAAGTATATGATTTAAAAGAACTTCTTCCTATTAGTTATGTATCAGAATCATGGGAGAATGTTAGTGATGAATTAGAAAAAAGATCAAAATTTTTTACTCGAAAAAATCATTATGATGATCCAGTAAATACATTATCTCAACATCGAAAATGGTTTTTATGTAATGAATTGAAAAAAATATATGAAAAACAAAATAATTTCATATATGATGTAGTAATTCGAACAAGAATAGATTTAAAATATGAAAATGAACTTCCAATTAATCTAAATTATGATATAATTACCACACCCGAAGAATATTCTTTTAATATAATATCCGATGTCATGTGTATCACATCCTCCACTAACATGAACTTGTATTGCGATATTTTTAATAAAGAAGAAGAAATTTATACAAAATATGAAATACTATATAATCCGCATACGGTTTTAAAAAATTATCTTGATCACGTCAATTTAAAATATGAAAAAACAAAATTAAATATTAAAATAGAAAAATGAAAATAGCGCTTTGTTTAAAGGGACAGCCTCGAAATTATGAAAAAGGATACGATCATATTAAACGAGAAATTCTTGATAAATATGATGCTGATGTATTTGGTCATTGTTGGTGGGACAAAAATAAAATAGGCCAACCATATAGTACTGCGCCTTGGGCTTCAGGTAACTATACAATCGAAGATAATATACCTGAAAAATTATACAAACTTTATAAATTTATTGCAATTACATTCGAATCTCCAAAAACTTTTATTGCTAAAAGAGCTTATAATATTCCAAGAGATCCTGAAAAATCTTTTGATTCTTATAAGTCAAATTATTATTCTCAAAATAAAGTTCTTTCTTTAGTTAAAGACCATGAAAATGTTAATGGTGAGTATGATTGGCTAATAATAACACGATATGACATCGAAATTTCAAATTTTCCGAATCTTTTTGAATTAGACAAAGATAAAATTTATGTAGATCATTTTCACGGGAGTCGAAAATTTGTTTTTAACGACAATCTCTGGATATTTGGTAATCACAAATATGCTTTTATTGATATATACGAAAAATTCGATGAAGTGTATGATAAAATGATTAACATGCCGGAGAATTTTAAAAATATTATTAAAGGCACAGAATTAGAAACAGTTAAATATCTGGCGTCAGAAAATCACATATCTTTGCATTTATTATTTAAAAATTTGTTAGAAAAAGTCATTACATTAGATAATTTTTCTTATAATATAATACGATGAAAATAGCATTCCATACAAATCATTTAGGAATTGCAGGAACTGAGGTTGCTGTATTTGATTATGCCTTTTTCAATCAACAACTTTTAAACAATGAATCGATAATAGTTTCCAGATTAAATCCTGCGCAAGATGATCCCGAAGTTATTGAAAAGTTTAAAAACCATTTTAAAGTTATTCAGTATAACGATTTTTCAGAAGTTGAAAAAATATTAGATGAAAATAAAGTCGATGTATTTTATGCGTTAAAATCTGGTGAAAACGATGGCATAGTATCGAAAGGAAGAAAAAGCGTAATTCACTGTGTATTTGGAGAAACATATGAGCCCCACGGAAATGTTTATGCATATATATCTGAATGGCTTTCAAAACGTATGAATTTTGGTATTCATCCCTGGGTACCTCACATGATTAATTTACCAGAAGAAGACGGAGATTATCGGGAATTTTTAAAAATTCCTAAAGACGCAATCGTATTTGGAAGATATGGCAGTTATAAAACATTTGATATTACATTTGTTCATGAAGCGATTAAAGATGTTATCGAAAAAAGAAAAAACGCATATTTCTTATTTGCAAATACTCAGCCATTTTTTATTCATCCAAGAATAATTTATCTTAAATCATTGATTGATTTACGACAAAAGGTTAGATTCATAAATACATGTGATGCAATGTTGCATGCCCGAAAAAGAGGAGAAACTTTTGGCTTAGCATGCGGAGAGTTCTCAATAAAGAACAAACCAATTATAACTTATGGATTTTCTCCGGAAAGAAATCATCTCGATATTTTAAAAGATAAAGCTATTATATACTATAACAATGTAGATTTAATTAAAATCTTAAACACATTTGAGCCATCTCAGAAAAATTGGGATGCTTATTCTAAAGAATATACGCCCGAAAAAGTTATGCAAAAATTTAAAACAGTGTTTTTATGATATTCGATTATTTGACAAAATTAAGAGATCATGGCTTTACACCGTTAAATTTAATTGATATTGGCGCAAATAAAGGGGAATTTTCTCTACGTTGTAAACAAATTTGGCCCTTTTTAACGACATTTTATTTAGTTGAAGCTGATGAAGATAATCAATTTTATTTATCAACTACAGGTTTTCATATTTATAACGAGTTATTAGGTGATGAAGATGGAAAAATCGTTACGTTTTACAAAACTAAAGATTCAGTGGGGTGTACAGGAAATTCTTATTATCGTGAAAAGACTGTTCATTATACAGATGATCATGTAATTCGAGTAAACAAAAAAATGATTACATTGGATACATTATTCAAAGATAAAGGCATTAAATTTGATTTTGCGAAATTAGATACGCAAGGATCTGAACTTGATATATTAAAAGGTGGCACACAAACTTTATCATCATGTAAATACATTTTAATTGAAGTATCTCTTAAATATTATAATGAAGGAGTTCCGTTAAAACATGACATCATAAACTTTATGAAGAATTTTTCATATAATAATTATGAAATACTTGAACAACATGTTTGGGAACATCCTGAGCCTGCGGGAGATATTAAAATTGGAGATGTATTTCAAGAGGATATAATATTTTTCAAATGAGTTATATAATTGTTATATCATTAAAACGCGCCTTAGAGCGTAGAGAAAAAATTGTTAATCAGCTAAAATCTTTGAATATTGAGGCTATTATAATGGATGCTGTTGATGGTCAAGAATTATCTAAAGATCAATTAGATAGAAAAATATGTTTGCCTGGTGGATGGAGATTTGGCGAAAAATTTATGCCAGGAGAAATAGGATGTATAATGAGTCATATTAACGCTCTTAAAATGGCGAAAATAAGAGATTGGCCATACGTAATCGTTTTAGAAGATGATATAACGATTGCGCAAGATTTTGAAAAAAGAATTAAATTGTTATTTAAACTTTTACCAACAGATTGGGAACACGTGTATTTATCAGGTAAACCTAATATTATACCTCCTTCCACGTTGTTATTATTTCCTAATGTAATTAAAACTAATGGAGTTCAACAGACGCATTCTATGATTATTAATAAAAACGCATATGATAAAGTTATTGAAAAATTAGAAAAATTTGAAACAGCTGCAGATGATGCATATATGGATATGATAGCTAAAAATGATCTTATTTCATATACGTATTATCCATTTGTAACTTATGCAAATTCTGATTATTCATATATTTGGAATAAAGCAGTAGGGCACAATGTTAAAAATGAATCTCGATATTATTTTAAAGATAAAATATTTGAATGAAAGAGCTTTTATATGAAAAAAGTTTTAATTACATTTGGAGATAGAAAGTATTATAAAAGTATGGAATTACTTGCTTCATCTGCGTTATCAGTAGGAAAGGTTGATGAAGTTATAACATACAAAAAAGAAGAACTAGAGTTGACTGATTTTTGGAGGAAAAATTCTTACATACTTTCTAAACCTCGTGGCGCAGGTTATTGGATCTGGAAACCTCATATAATACTATTAACAATGGATAAATTAAAAGATGGAGATATTGTTATGTATAGTGACGCGGGTGTAGAAATTATTAGTGATTTAACACCTGTTTTTGATATTGCTGATAAAAAGGACAGAGTCGTATTTCAAATTGCCGGAAAACACAAAAACAAAACATGGACAAAATTAGATTGTTTTGTGTTAATGAATTGCAATGAATCAAAATATTGGGAATCAATTATGACGACCGCATCTTACCATTTATGGAAAAAAACAGAAAAAAATATTGAATTTTTAAAAGAATATCAAAAATATTTAAGAGATCCGAGAATCGTAACAGATGACCCGAATATGTTTGGACCTAATATATTAGGGTTTAAAGACCATCGACATGATCAAAGCGTTTTATCTTTAATGACAATTCGAGATGGATTTGAAAGATTTAGAGACCCTTGCCAATATGGTAATGAAGAAATCAATGATTTTACAAATTCTCCTTATCCGCAATTAGTTAATCATCATAGAAAACAGTTATAAAATGGATGCATTAATGAATATTTATAAAATGAATAGAAAATATAGTCAAAGCGGTCAAGATGCTTTTGTACTATCATATTTTCAAAATAAAAGAAACGGCATTTTTGTCGATATAGGAGCAAATGATGGTGTTAAACTTTCAAATACTTACTATCTTGAAAAAGAACTGGGATGGACTGGTATTTGTTTTGAGCCTATACCCGCTATTTTTGAAAAATTAGATAAAAATAGAAACTGTATAAAAATAATGGCTGGTGTTGCAGAAAAAGAATCAGTAGAAAAATTTATATATGTTGATGGGCCTTCTCATATGCTTAGTGGAATGTTAAAAGAATATGATCCAAGACACCTTCAAAGAATACATAATGAAATTAATAGCTTAGGAGGAAAATTAGTTGAATTAGAATTAAAATGTGTTGTGTTAAATGATATTTTAGAACAATACAAATTTTATAACATTGATTACCTTTCTTTAGACACCGAAGGAAATGAGTTTAAAATACTTAAAACAATTGATTTTGATAAATTTAATATTAAGGTTATGACTATAGAAAACAATTATAATGATAACGCGCAAACTGCTTTTGTTCAATCAAAGGGTTATTATTTAATGGGAAGACTGGAAGCTGATGAAGTTTTCATAAAAATAAAAAAATAATGGGTGTAACAAGGCAAAGTTTAGATTTTTTACAACAGTGGATTAAACCAGAATATAAATCTATCTGTGAGCTGGGAGATCAACAATTTATGAGTTGTTTTCCCTTTGAGGAATTTTCATATACTCGAAATTATTGGATTCGAAATGGATGGAGATATGTTTCTATTGATATTAATGGGCGCGGTGGATCTTTGATGTTAGATATGAATGAAGATTTAGATATAGGTGAACAATTTGATGTTGTAACTGATTTTGGAACTTCTGAACATATAGCAGATTTTTATATGGCATTTAAAAATGTTTCAAAGTTATGTAAAATAGGTGGAAGAATGATTCATATACTCCCTGCGAATAATCATTGGCCTAATCACGGTTCTTGGAGAGCACCAATATCCTTTTTTATTAAGTTAGGAAGAGCTCAAGAATATCTTATTCATACTATTCATGAAAATCCTACTAAAATAGGAGGAAAAGATTCTGATCAAATATACGTCGTATACGAAAAAGAAAAAGAAAAAGAATTCGTATCTCGAGAAGAATTCAATTCATTTGGGCCAATTCTTAAATATCCAATTGAAATATACGAAAAGGGGAAACTGGGTGGTGGCAGAACATCATAAAAAAAAGAGGAACTGAAGTTCCTCTTTTTGTTTTATCTGTATGTTACAATCTATTAAAGAACGGCACCAGAACCAGTCTTAATATAAAGTGTAACGTACTGAGTTTCAGGATGGAATCCGGCGTCAACTAAAGCATATCTCGATTTCACGATCACTTTAGGAGCAGCTGTTCCTTCTGTAATGAATTTAACGCTTTCAGCCATTAAGTATGGGCAGAATACAACACCCGGTTCATCAGTAGCACCTTTACGTCCTACTAGTACTCTAGTGTCGGTGTAACTCATATTCGGGTCAACGTATAGAGTCATTCCGGCAATTGTTCCAAGAGGATATAAAGAACCATTAGACTGATTGAGAGTGTTGGTTATCGGTGAGAAAGTGTAACCTGAATTACTTTGTAAAGCAGTAGCGATCTTAAGGTTAGTAACAATAAAGTTAGCAGGACCTCTACGACCTCTTTGCATTACAACATTACCGGCAGCGAGAATGTTTGTCATAATTCTCTTAATGATAGTATCCTGGTTTTCGAATGCTATTGTAGCACCACCGGCCAAAGTAATTCCTGGGCATGTCATGGCAGCGTTTGTAACTGAACCATTTTCAGAATATGCAAATGCAGGAGTTGTGTCTGCAGTAGAAGAATTAACATTAAGATTAAGATTAATACCTTCTACAGTATAAGCTTTAATGTGGTTCTTCCATCCAAGAGCAAACAATCTAGAGAGAATGTGTTTGTTGATTGATTGGCTGAGTTCATTAATACCAGCATTTTCAACCATAGCAATTACATCAATTCCCCACTGTTTGTTAAGGTCTTGAACCTGTTCAAGAGTAACGTTAATAGCTACCTGATATGTTCCAGCTTCAACGAATTTGGTAAACACCTGAAGACCTAAGGCCTTAGGATACTCTTGTTCACCAACACCTCTACTCATTGGTTCATACAGTGTTGTTCCTGATACAAATGTTCCTTCCCAGTTATCAGTGTTATTAACACCTGCGCCAACAAAGCCTTGAATTTGATCTTCAAGTGTTGAGATAACTGATGGATAAGTTGTAACTGAGCCCCACACTGAACTACGACTAGTGTTAATACCTACTGCAGCGCCATCAAATACACCGGCTAAATTAGTTACACCTGTATATGAGCCAACTTTAAACATTGGGTAACCATCAATTCTCGATTTTCCAATGTATACAGTAGATACATAATTGCTATCAGCACTAGTATCTTTATGGAATACAACTGTATCACCGTTGACTAAGCTATTCAATAAAGCAGATGCATCACTAGATGTAAGCTGAATTTTGAAAGCTGCCGGTGATTCATAATTTGTATATCCTGATGCAGGATTTGCGGTTGATGGACTAGATGCAGGAGGCGCACCAAATGGCTGTTTTCCACCAGCGTATACATAATCCATATAGGAAATTATACCGGTTGCTCCTGGCATAGGAACCACATTAACAAGGTCGAAAGCAATTGTTCTTGCAGCTACCTGAAGAGCCATTGGAAGAATTGACATCCATTTGTCACCAGATCCTTTTGCTAGAGGAGAGGTTTGCTGTGTACCTGATACAGCTGCTAAACTAGCAGGAACTGCATCACCAACACCCGGAACGTTTAAAATAGTTGAATAAGGTGCAGATACACCGCCCAATGATTCATTTAATGCGTGATAATGGGCGTATTTGGAAATCCAAGCAAGTTTTTCTTTGTCCTTAATTCCTGTTACGGACTCAATCATTGGACTCCACTTTTTTACGATTTGTTGTTCATTTAAGTTCATATTTCTTTTATTATTTTTTTTTTTGTTATTTATACTTTAAATACTTTTTCATTTTTGTAACTTAGTGCATTAGTGTGACCATCTTTTCATCTGTTCACCTACATATGCAACTAAGCTGTCTAATTTTTGTTCACTTTCCTTTGGTGATTTAGCAGTAACAACCTCATTAAGTGTAATAACAGGTCTTGAGATTAAACCACTAGTTTCCCAAAAGTTGTCAATTTGATATTGTGTATTTAAAGTAAAAAATTCTGCTTTAGCTTTAATACTCTCCTGAAGAGACTGAGGTGCTTTATTAAAAGCTTCTTTATAAGCTTTAGGAGCAAGCTTTAACCACAGAGGTTCTTCAGTTTTGTTTGGTGCTAAAGCATTTTCCCACAACTTCAAAATAACCTTTGGATCTGTTGTAGGAACTTTAGATACTTCATCTGCTACCTTTTGTTTATCGGTTATATCAAGAGCTGCAAACTTTTTTCTATCGCTTTCACTCAATAGTTGAGTAAAAGGATATTGAGACTTGACCTGCTCATCTACTTTCTTTTCGTTTTCTAGATTTTGAATGATTCGTTCAAGTTTCTCATCAAGTTTAAAGCGTCTTTCTCTAATACTTTCTTTTAATTCTGGTTTAGTATCTAGTTTAAGATTTTGATTCTTTTCTTGTGAACCCTTTACATTACCAACATTATCCGTATTGCCAGTTTTAATTGAGTTATGTTTTTGAAGGTCATTTTCAAGTCCTTTTGGTAAATTACCATAAATTTGATCTTTAGGAAGTTTACCACCCTCTTTTTCAGGGTTCATTTGAAGATCATCTTTTCCAAGAGGATTTTTTTCTTTCTTTACACTAATATTTCTCAGTTTAGAAACAATTGTTTTAGTTTTTTCGTCAAACTCTACACTATTATTTTTTGTATCATATTCTTCATCCTTTAAGCCTTTAATCTTATTAACAGTATCAATAACCATTATTCCCTTTAATTGCGATTCATTAAGAGGCTTATGAGTAATAGAGTGTGTTCTTAACATTTCATCAATTTTCTTCTTTAATTCAGGATTAGATTTTGATTCATTAACTAATTCAACATATTTTATGAGTTTCATGGCTTCTTCTTTAGATATTGCTCTTCCAAACATTTCTTCGGCCCAATTAATAGTATTATTAACATTTTTAGCAATTGAAGATGTCCATTCATGCATTGCATTGGTTGTTTTTGCTATTGAACTCACCCAATCATGCATATCATTTATTGCTTTAGCCTTTTCTTCTCCCCACTCATTGAGTTTATTAACTCCTCTTGCGATTTCACCTGTCCACTCATTTAATTCATTAAGCATTTCTGCATTATGATCTACAGTTTCACCTATTGCATTAGTTACATTTGCAATTTCTTCAGTCCAATCTTGTGTATGATTTAGAACTTTTGCGTTATAATCAACTGTTTCAGCTATTTTCTTTGTTAAATTATAATGAATGTTACTCTTCTTTGCTAATCTATCAGCATAATCAGCAACTTCATTAACAGATTTTGCTATATCAGATTGCCAGTTTAATGAATCTTCTTGAATCTTACGTATCTTTTCAATATATTTCTTAATAGCAGTTATTTCTCTTTGAGATACATCAGATTTAGATTGTTCCATTTCATCCAATCTTTTATTTATAGCATTGAGTTCTCTCTTAAACAATTCTGTCCATTGTTGAAGAACTGCTTCGTCAATATGAGATGATTTTACTTCTGACATTTTATTTTCATTATTTTTATTAGATAACATTTTTGCTTCTTCACGTAATTTTAATTGAGGATATTTATCCGTTAAATCAATTATTGAAACGTTCTCGTTTACAATTCCAAATTCAGAATTAAGACTATGTCGATTACGAGATGCAGCTGATTCATTAAGTACTCTTAGTATCTTATTAATTTCATCTGATCTTGCATTGCCGCTTTCGTTTACAGAATATAACGTCGCAGATTCAAATCCAGGTTTTGCAACTAAATCAAATGTATAAATCTGTTCAATTTTAACTCTTTTATCTTCATTAACACTACCAGCTGCTCTTGAAGAAATAGATAAAGGAACACCAGCTTCAAGTAAGGCTTTAGCAATCTGTCCTTTAGGAGTTCCCTCCAAAATTTCAACGCGTCCTAATACTTGTCTCTTTTGAGGATCATACCACAAATCTGTAATTCTATGAGAAACGTTATTTAATGCAACTTCAAATCTTTCAGGGTGATCTAGTTCACCAAGAAGATTTCCATTAGCAATATCTTTTTTGAGATATTCAAGATGAGGAAGATACTCCTTTTCCTCATAAATACGTCCATTACGATTTTCAACACCAAATTCAGCAAAAACTCCTTCAAGTACTGTCTTCCCATTTCTAGATATCTTTTGAAGATTTTGAGAAGATCTTTCTAGAATCAATAGATTTTTTTCTGCCATATTGAATTAATTTTTTTATATATATATAAGTGCATATTTACTATAATATATAGTAAATGCTTAAGATTTTTATACACATTTTTTTACATACGAAAAACAAGAATACACTTGATGAACATAAAAAGTATAAGATATATACAAATATATATAAAACGACAAAGGGAACTCTTAGAGTTCCCTTTAACTACAATAAAAGATTGAAATGACTAGTTCGTTAGTTTATAATATTCAATATTAGAAATAGATTTAATTTTATTAATCTCTTTTGAAATTTTTTCATTTTCTTCTTTTATAAGAAAGAATTCTTCTTCTATATCAATTTCATTCATTTTATTATAATTATAGCCATAATCTATGATATCAAGATATCTTTTAAGTTTTTTTGCATTTTTTTCAAATCTTTTAGTGAGTTTTTTTACTCTATCTTTTAACAATTTTTCCTTTTTTAAAAAGGAGATGGCAGATAAATTATTAATTTTTAATGATTTCATTTTATAGGATATTTAGTTTCAACTTTCTTATCTTTGATTTTTTCTAGTTTCATAAAATTTAAAAGTTTATCTGTAAACTCAAATTTATCTATCATTAAAATTCCATTCAGATGGTCAATTTCATGCTGCAATATTCTAGATAGAATTCCGCTAAAATATTGTCTATAAAATTTCCCGCTTTTACCATACCATTCTAATTCTATAGCATCTCTTCTTTTTACGTTACCATGAATATCCGGTAAACTTAAACAGCCTTCTTCAACAGTAACATATTGTCCAAATTCTTTAAGAATTTTCGGATTTATAAAAACATACTTTTTAACTCCATAACTTGCAATTGGTAACTGAATGGTAATAATCTGTTTGCTTATTCCTATTTGAGGAGCGGCTAAACCTATTCCATCTGAAATATTCATTGTTTCAAACATATCATCTATAAGAACATGAAGATTCGAATCATTAAAATCCTTTATTTCTTCTGCTTTCTTTCTTAAAATATCTTCGCCATAAAGATAAATAGGATATATCATAAAACATTTTATATAAAATTAACAAAACATAAAGCTACTAAAGCAGTTCCATATCTTTTATCTATAGTTAAAGATTCTGTAATTACATTAGGCTCTCCGAGATAATATTGTGAAAATGTACGTTTATGCAAATCATTTAATACTTTATATAATCTTTCTTCAAGATTTTCTGTATCAAAATAACCAGATAATTCGCATACCAGACCTCCAACTTTCTTTTCAAATGATTCATCTTCATACATCCAAGAATAAATTATCCCCGCAGAAATATGCTCTCCGTAATATCCATGAGCACAAGCCATTATAGTTCTTAATTCTGATCCAAATGGTGGCATATCAATTTCATCAACTGAAACTAATTTAGAAGTGGCGGGAATGACAGAAGAATAATTCATTATATTATATGGAGCTATACCTGCGTCATGTAACGCCATATGATATGAGCCGGGATGAATAGCATATTCACTGCATCCGGAACCCTTTGTTATGAAAAAGTCTCCAGGAATTTGATTAGGTGTACGCATCATTTTATTTTTATTTTATCTTATTTATCAAAATTTAGAAAACAAATTAACGCTTAATAGTGTTTCAAAGGTGTAAAATTTTTTGTACTTACACCATTCATAGCCAACTCCAATTTTTAAGTTTGCATATTTATCTTGATTTCTTATTCTAGATTTTGAAATTTTTATAGGTACGTTAATTCCAGTTTTTACAATATTCATTGGGCCAGTTATCTCATAAATTATGTCTCCGGATAAACTATCTTTATCTTGACGCGCATATGCATCACTTATCATTCCTAATGAAATATATGATCCAAATTTATTTGGTTTGCATGAATATGCTGTTAATTCTACACAATCGGATATAATCTTATTTTTATTGATTGGCATATGAGATAACATCCATCCACTGCTCATTCCAAAATATCCATAATGAAAATCTATACCAATAGTACTATTAAAAAATAGATGACCAATATAAACATTAGCGCTAAAAGGTATATCTTTTTTTCCAGCTTTAAGGCGCTCATACTGAGAATAGATAGATCTACTCATTAACACAAATAAAATAATAAATAAGATTAACTTTTTCACATTAGCTTATTTTACTTTTTTGTTTTTTTACTCTTTTATTTATTTTAACAGAAGTCTTATTTTCTTGATTTTTTTCATTTTCTTTAATTTCATTCATTTTAATTATGTTAAAGACTACTTCTCCGCAACTTTTACAAACTTTTGAATCTTCGTTATTTAAAAATGATACTACTTCTGAACACTTAGGGCAATGTCTCACATAAATCATATGTTATAGTTTATTTTAGTTTTTTATATGAAGAAACTTCTTCACAGTTTTATTTTCTTCTCATAAGCTCTGTGTTAATTTCTAAATCATAATTTTTAAAGTCTTTAAATTTTAAGCTATCAATATATGATCTTTCTTCTATCTTTTCATCAGACCAACCACGTTCTTTCATTCTTTTTACACGAGTTCTAAATGGAGTATTTATGAAAATAACCAAGCAACTTTTTCTATCATCAGGTTTAATATGAGTTATTCCATCTGTTTCCATTATAAAAATATCACACGTGTTCCATTCTTCTAATCCAGTTCCATAATAATAATCTCCGTATTTAACCCACTCATAAAAATATTTTTCAAATATTCTTTTCTCAAATTCATTTTTAGAAATGAAATGATAATCTACACCATCAACTTCTCCGGGCCTAATTGGTCTAGATGTATATGATATATCAGGTTTAAAACCTGCATTAGAAAATTTATCTCTAATGTAAGTTTTTCCGGATGCTGTAGGACCGCATAAAATTATTCGTTTATGATTCATACTTCTTTATATCTTAAAATAGAAAAGATTCCATTTGCAAAATGAATTCTATCTCTCAAATGTTCATGATAAAATTCTTTTAACAAATTCTTTTTAGATTCATCAAGATATACTCTTGTTCTAAATTTTTTATTTCCATCATCATTTACTTCTTCTGTATCAATGAAAACGTCAATCGGATAACCATTTTCTTTTAAAAACTTTACCATATTCATTTGTTTTAAATTTTTTCAATTTTTGTTACTTGTACAGGCTTAAGGCCATTAAACTTAATGTGATATTTAAACCACCTTGGATACTTTGCTTTAACCTCATCTGTAACTTCTTCAGGTTTATAAGCATTTTTCCAGATTTCACTTTTCTGAAGATTTGCATTAATTTTCTCATCTTCTACAGGACTTAGAACAATTTCAATGTTTTTACTTTCTCTCATAATGGTTAAATATTTAATGATATGCAAATATAACAATTATGTTTGACAAGATATCATACATATTGTTAAATTTTTGTTAAAAATTAACAATAATTTATGATAAAAAACATAAAAAATATAATTTTCTTTAATATATATTTTATATTATATAATTATTTGAAGTTTCATATAGTTAAAGTAATAACGAAGTGAAAACGATTAAGCTTCCATATAAATCATCTGAAGATTTAATACCTATACTTAAACAATATTCATCTGTTGTTAGGTATAGTTATAATCGTTTTCTTGATAATAAAACAGAAAAAGAAATTAGACATTTAACTAAATCATTAAGTAACATTAATTTATTAAATTCTTGGTTGGTTCAATGCGCAATTAAAGATGGTAAAGCAATTCATGCACGTTCTGGAAATAAAAAAGTTATATTTGGAGAAAAGAAAAATTTCATCTTAAGATGTCGAGGTAAAATATCAAAGGAAGAATATGAACTTAAAAGACTAATTCCTATAAATATTCAAGGTGAAGCACTTAATCAAGGAAATCGTTCATTTAAGTTAGATATGATTGAAAACAACCAAATCATCTTTAAATTAAATAGGAACAAACATATTGAATTAAAATTGCCTAAATTAAGAAACAATATAAAGAATGAATTATTCAAGCTTCAACAACTTAATGAAGTTAAATACCAAAAAGGATATACTTATTCAATTAGGCTTGATTTAGAATATATCTATATAACTTTTGAAGAATTTAAAAATGAAAAGGTTAGAAATTTAAATGAAAACAGATACTTGGGCATTGATTTAAATCCAGATACAATTGGAATTTCAGTTTTAGATAGTGGAAATGTTATTCATACTCAAGAATTTAGTTTGAAACAAATATTTAACAAAATTTTAAATGAAAAACTAAGTTCAAACTCAAGTAGAATGAAATATTTTCAAAACAAATTAAAGTTTGAAACATTTGAGATAAGTAAATCAATATCTAAATTAGCAAAACAATTTAATTGTAAATCAGTTTTTGTTGAAGATTTACATTTTAAAGGTTCTTCAACAATAAAAATATCAAATAGAAAAAACAAAAATCTTTGGAAGAGAGGTTTATTTATCAACAGCTTAACTAAAAGATTAAACGTAGAAGGAATTAAACTCTATTCAGTTAATCCAGCTTACTCAAGTTTCATTGGAAATTTACAGTATGATTATACAGATGCAGTAAATGCTTCAATTGAAATTGCAAGGCGCGGATTTGAATATAGAGTAAAGAAAAACAAGAAAGCATTCTATCCAGATCTATTGGTAAAACACCAATGGAAGGAAATGGCTGCCAAGTTCAATGATTGGAAAGAATTCTTTCTTGAAATAAAAAACTTGAAATTGAAATATCGGGTTTCATTAAATGAATGCTTTCATAAATTTAATGTTTTTCAGCAAAATTCAAGTCATAAGAGCATGATTCTAAATTATGTTTTTTATGATTAATTATTTAATTTATTGAATTTTGTATTTTAACTTATTTGGTGGATATAAGTTGCATGCATATATAAATTCTTGTTGAGAAATTTCCATAAGCTTTTATTTTATTTATTTCAATAGAGTTTTCTTTTTCTTATAAATAAAATTGCAATTATACTAATTAAGAATGATAACAAAACAATAAAGGGAAATGCATTTTCATAAGATTCTAAATAATTATGAATATTCATTCCAAAATAACTAGCTATTAAGGTAGGTATCATTAAAATAATTGACATTAAAGTTAATTGTTTCATTATAACATTCAAATTATTTGATATAACAGAAGCAAATGCATCCATCATTCCGCTTAATATATTAGAATATATTTCTGCCATTTCCTGAGCTTGTTTGCTTTCAATCATAGCCTCTTCCATTAAATCTTCATCATATTTTTTTGTATTCTTTAATCTTAATAAAACTATTTCATTAGATTTGATTGATGTTATGAAGTAAACTAAGCATTTTTCCATTTTAAGTAATTCGCTCAGTTCCTTATTTTTAATAGATTTCTCTATATCACGTTCTATTTCTGTAGTTTTTATGTTTATTTGCTTTAAATATTTCAAATACATAAAACTTGAACGAATGAACAAAGATAAGATAAAATCATAACTGTTTGTAGGATATATTTTCCGTTTAAATGAAAATATGTCTATACGCTTACTACATATTGTTATGGTGTATTCATCTTTTATAAATATTCCAAGAGGAATAGTAATATATGGCACTCCATTTTCGAGTGTTTCTAGAGGCACCCTAATAATTACTAATGTATAATCTTCATCTATTTCTATACGAGGCATCTCATCTGTATCCAATATATCTTGTATGCTATCGTATGGAAGATTAAATTTATTAACTAATTTTTGTATCTCTAATTGATTTGGGTCAATAACGTTTATCCAACATTTGTCTTGTATGTTAGCTATTTCATCTGAAAGTTTAAATGATTTATATATTTTTATCATTATGTCATAGTAACGTTATTTTATATATTTAATTGAGATTATGAGCCGACAGAGGGATTCGAACCCCCGATGCGTTTTATCATCCAGTTTACAAAACTGGCCCAGTCGACCGCTGTGGCATGTCGGCATTCTATAGTAAATATATTCTTGATTGTCTTTTTCTCTAATATACTTTAAAAAAAGCTTAAAGAAGTTTCACTTTATCGACATCTGAAGAAATACTTCTCCACTCATTTTTATCTAAATCGAAATACTTCAGATTTTTATAATTACTAGAATTATCTTTTGGAAGCATCTCTGGAGGAATATATTCTTCGCATAGTGTTCCATGAGCATCTCTAAGAGAACCATCTTTCTTTTTATATTGAAAATGAAGTTTTTCTTTCGAAAGTCTTTCTCTCAATTTTTCAATTGTGATGTTTTTTGTTTTCATACGCAAAAATTTAGTCTATTTTATCATTTTCAATATTATTGATATTGAATCTTTTCATTATTCTAGCTTTTGTAAGATCATACGGGCTCATTTCCAATTGAACAATATCACCTGGAATAATTTGTATAGAGTTCATACGGATTTTTCCTGAAAGATGAGCAATTACAACATGCCCATTATCGAGTCTTGCTCTAAATAGAGAGTTACCAAGAGCTTCTATTATTTCTCCTTTAACTTTAAGATTTAATTGTTTAGACATTAGAATAAATTTTATATGCAAATATAATAAAATTTCTTAAATAAAAAAAATTTTTAGTAACTTTTTTCAATATATTTTATAAGTTTTTCTATATTATCATCCGCTCCTTTACCAAATATGTTTTTTCTTGTTTTTAAGAACTCAATTCTTTTTTTCTTATATTCTTCGGGAGAAACAAATAAGTATTCTTTACGTATTAATGATTCATATTCAACAAGATTTTCAAAACTTTTGTTAAAGATGTTATTGTCTGCATTCCAGAATATTCTTTGCAATTTATCTGATGGGGGCTTATTATATTTTATGCAATTGATCAATTCTTTAACTGTATTCAACATTTTAGGATCATGTTTTTTAAATGATTTCTCAAAAAATTTTATAGATTTATCTTCATTGTCATCTCTTCTTGGGTCATATACAACATCGTGAAAAAATGATGCTAATAGTAATGCATGTTTTTCATACACGTTCAATAGAGTGAACTCGGGATTGTTTTCCATATATCTTATAACATCAATTAAATGATTGATCGTATGATAAAATCGATGTCTTTGGAGCCATGCTGATGATATAATATCAAAAGTATTTTCATGAATATAATAATCTAATATACTCTTGAAACTCATGAATGGATTTACCATATACAAAGATTTTACTCTTTTTCGAGATCTTTGAGTTCTTTCAGTTCTTCTTCAAGATATATATTCATCATCATTAGAATCATCTGAAAATTTTCATCTTGACATTCTTGGCATATACCACTTATTTCATATTCTTTTCGAGATCTCTCATCTCTAAATTCGTTCTTATCAATTTTTTTACCACAAATTGGGCATTTTTCATTTTCAACAGCTTCTACTTCTTTTTTGAATCCAAGATCAATCAGATTCTTTTTTGTTGAATCTTTCATAAGATTTATATTTATTTTTATATTTATTTACTTGTAAATAGTTTTACAAATTTATCTCTTTACGTGACCCGAGTGAGATTCGAACTCACAGCTTATAGTTTAGAAGACTATTACTCTATCCATTGAGTTATCGGGCCATTAAAGTTGCGGGAAAAGGATTCGAACCTTTGTCTTTGGCTTATGAGACCAAGCTGGTACCACTCCAGTCTATCCCGCAATGTTTAAAAATTGAGTTTTTATTAAAAATTTTTGCGTTCCCTCCGAGACTTGAACTCAGAACAAAGGCTTAACAGGCCATTGTGATACCATTTCACCAAGGGAACATTAGCGGGCGCTGAGGAATTCGAATCCTATCCTTGGGTGTGACAAACCCATATGCTAACCATTACACCACAACGCCCAAATATTTGTTCCTCTGATGGGACTTGAACCCATAACCGCCTCTTTATAAGAGAGGTGCGCTAACCAACTTGCGCCACAGAGGATGTCTTATTCGTTCTTCCGATGGGACTTGAACCCATAACCGCCTCCTTATCAGAGAGGAGCGCTACCATTGCGCTACGGAAGAGTACTCTAAGTTTATGTGGAGCCGAGGGTAATCGAAACCCTACCTGAACAGTGCAAATGTTCCGTGCTAGCCATTATCACTACGACCCCAACTTTGCAGGCTGTATCCGAATCGAACAGATATCTTATGATTTGGAGTCATAAATTTTACCATTAAACTAACAGCCTGTTAAGAGCGGTTAAAGAGATTCGAACTCTTTCTTTCGGCTTGGCAAGCCGACGCGCTAACCATTAACGCTATAACCGCGCATATTGAGCGAATGAGGAGAATCGAACTCCCATCACCAGAGTGGAAGTCTGGAGCACTGCCATTGTGCTACATTCGCATAATGCAATATGTCAAAGAACTATATACTTTTAGTTTAATGAAACTACAGAATTGACTACTTTATTTTTCGTAGTATCTATTTTTTTAAATAGTTTCTCTTTTTTCTGAAAGGCTTTAAACATAGATAATTGCTCAATAGTTATTAATTCCTCAAATGAAATTATCTTTTCATCGAAACAATAGAAAATTATTCCGAATGGAAAAAAAGCCATAGCCTGTGTCTTATATGAAAGTTTGTTTTCCATGAATCTTTTTATTTTTAAATTGTAGTGTAAATATAACAAATTTCTCTGAAATAAAAAAATTTTTTATAACTTTTTTCACTCTTTTATGTAAAAATTTTTAACTCTCGGATTCTTTTTTATACCATTCATAAATTTCCACGGGTTATCGATGTCATAGTATTCCCTTGTAACGTCATTGTCATATGTAACTACAACACAGTATTTTTTATCTTTTAATGGAACATATCCATCAAAAAACTTATCTTCGTTAAACTTAACACCATTTAAAAATGACGATAAATTATCGAACATTTCTAATTTTTATTTATATATTCTAATTATTCTAAAATGTGAGTAAATAATCAGAACTTATCACATTAATCTTATTATTTCCGAGATTTTCGAATGTTTTTTCTAACACGGAATGATCAAAAAATGCTTTAGAGCCATTCATAAAAAATATAGCATCCTTTATAAGATAAGTCTTAAATCCACAGAGTGTTGAATCAATGGCCGTATATTTAACGGAATACTCTCCAAACAATCCACAAATAAATACATTTTTAACGCCTCTTTTTTCTAAGAATTTTTTTAGACTTACTGAATTATTTGTTTCATCATTAGAAAATACAGAAAAACATTCAACATTTGGGTCTAAACCCTTTTTAAAAATATAGAAATCTTTCTTTATGCTTTTAAAATCTATTTTAGAGTAAAGATCCGCTCCTGGAGTGTTTTGAATACAATGATCAGGCCATAAAATTACATTTTCTGGTAAAGCATAATTATGAGAAGATAAAAAAGATATATGATTATGTGGATGCCAGTCTTGTGTGAATATAATCAAATCAAATTTAGGTAAAATGCTATTTATAACAGGCAAAATGCTATCAGAATCTTTATGTGATATAGATCCTCCTGGCATAAAATCATTTTGAACATCAACAACAATCAAACAATCTTCCATGATATTTAAACTTTATGCAATCTTAGACAATTCTTTTTTAAGTTCTTCAATAGAAAAACATACATTTCCGCCATTCTCTAAAACAAATTGATACATTAGATCCCATCTTTCAGGTTCTTTATCAAAAAGAACAAAACATGTTTTCCCTTGACCAATCATATATCCAAGCTCTAGATGAGCACTTTTTCCGGCTGGCATAATTAATATTCCGATATCAGCTCTATCTATATGAGTTTTATCGAATTCGTAAATATGCTTTGCCGCATAATTTCTAAGAGCTTCTTTATATGTGCTTCCTCTCGTTTTCTCAAATTTCCTCCAAAAATCATCAGCTTCTGGGCCAGGACTGAACCAATCATCAAAAACCTCAAAATTAAATTCTTTTCTAATTTCTTTTGCTATAACAGGTATTTTTTCATTTCTAAGTGAACCTATTATATAAATTATTTTCTTTTGTTTATCCATTTTAATTATTTTAAATATTGTTAACAGTTATTTCGTGAAAATCTTTCATATCTTGATCTCTTTCATATATTTTTATGCCGGCTCTCAAAAGAAGCTTTATGCCATCAACAATTCTATATCTTTGATCATAATAAACACATTTAATTCCAGATTGAATTATCAATTTTGAACATTCCATACAAGGAGAAACTGTAACATACATAGTTGCGCCATCGGAAGACTGCGCGCTTTTTGCTACTTTTGTTATTGCATTAGATTCTGCGTGCAAAACTTCGGGTTTTGTTACTCCATCTATTTCACATATATTTTCAAATCCGTAGGGCATTCCATTATAACCATCTGAAATTATAGAGTTATTCTTAACTAAAATTGCTCCTACTTTTGCTCTTTCCGCGTATGATCTTTTTGCTATTTCGTATGCGATATTCATGTATGATATATGTATATTACAATTTGGCATATTTTATTTTTTATGATTATTAATTAGATATTTTGTATATTTCATTTTTTATTAGAATTTAAAATTCATAACTAGATTCATTTGATACAGTATCCTCATAATTTATATTTGTTATTACTAACCCAACTCCATATTTATTAAAAAGACCCAAAGCTACCTTTATGTTATCTTTTTTAAATATTACTATCAGAGGTTTATATTCAGGAATGTAAATGGGATGTTCCGGAAACCGAACATGATAACCTTCTCCATACTTTACTTTTAGTATTGTATATAATTCAATAGCAATTTTTTCATCTTCAAAAAATTCACTTGTATCATAACTTACAAGAGGACTCATTGTAATTGCATATAGCAAATTATCACTATTAAAGCTTGGAGAAATTAAATATTGCATTTTCCCTAATACCGGTTCCCCTAATACTGTAATGACGGCAGTATCTGGTAGATAAAGAGGTACAAAATCTGGGTTGCTTTTAACATTATTTATAAATTCTGATGGAGTCATTCCTGACTTAATTCCTTTAAACAACGAACATTGAGAAAAACTGTTTAAATGTAAATAAATTAGAACAGTAAGCAATAAAAATACTCTTTTCATAATAGATATTGTTTAAAAATTATATAAATATAAAACTTTTTTGTAATAAAAAAATTTTTAACAAAATTTTAACATCATATTTATTTAGAAGATATATCTTTCTTTTATGATATATTGATTTAGATTTTAAATAATGTCAATTAGTAAGTAATTTATTAGTTTACACACTATAATATTCTTTAAACCATAGCTGATACAGTTTTCTTTTTTGTTTTTCTCTTAATGCAATAACCCTAAGAGCGCCAAGTGAAACTGCATTTAACACAACATCAACTGGAATACCAGGCAACATACTATCATCAATATATTTACCAAGCCAAGGACTACCTTCTTCGGCAAATTGTTGCATCATTACGTTGTCTGGATAACATTCATAAACTTTTTTTATTAATTCTTTGCTGTACATTTTAAGTTTTTTAGTATCAAATTTTTAAATATTCTTTTGAAATTCATAAATATTTCCAAGTACTTTATATTCTTTAGTTAATTTTTCTCGTTTTGCGCCATAATCAACATAAAATCCATTTTCATCGCACTTTACTACGCCTTCTCCATCATTATTTCCTAAAGACACAATATCTCCTTCAAAAATGTTTTCTATTCCAGACCATTGCATTATTTTTAATTGATTCTGAAAATATGGATTTTCGAATGGATGCGGTTTACTGGTAAGGAGTTGCTTATCAGAAGTAAACACAATCCAATCATTACTTTCTTCACCTGAGCGTATAAACTGAAAGTTGTTATGCATAACACAATTTCCTTCATCCCACGCTCTAAATTTAATTGTTCTTTCCATAAATTTAAATTTTTAAATTTGACATTTAAATATTGATTTTCTTAATTTCTTCAATTACTTTAACAGGATCTATTTCAACTGTAGAAGCCTTAACATAAATATCTTGATTATAACCATATATGCGAAATGTCTTACTATTTTCTCTTATATTAGTAGTTGTACCATAACCACAAATATTGATAATATAGAGATATGGTGTACCATATTTTTCACAATATGATTTGTATGAAAAAAGAGCATTATCTTTAGATTGTTCGTCAGAAATAATTATAATTCTTTCGTATCCACCATTATTCATGAGAACTGGAAATATTGAGTTCCAAGAAGTCATACCTCCTGCTTCAACTAAAGAAATGCTCTTCTTAATAGTATTTATACTATCTGTAGGATTATATTGACATAATTTACAAGAAGAGGCAAATGTGTAAATGTCTGCGTTAAGTCCTTTACCAAATGTTGCTGCAATTAATCTAGCTTTATTTAAAGCAGAAGAAACTCCTCTTCTCTTATCATTTAATGTAATATTCGTACTCATACTTCCAGAAGAATCGAACACAACAGCCGTCTTACGTTTTGGCATAAGTACTTGCAGATTAGGAATAGAACGTTCATATGCAGTATTTAAAGCAGATATGACTTTACCTATGCTAGAAGTTTTAAACTCTAATTGAAGTACTTCATTTGCTAAATCTATTTGAATTGGCCACACTAAAGATTTTCTGATAAACTCTTCATTTACTAATAAATTACATGCTTCATCAATTAATTCTTCATCTTGTGTGATAATTATATTACGAAGATTACGAAGCAATGCAAGATAACCGATTTTTTTATCTCTGATTAGTTCCTTATAATTTTGTGTTTTAAGATCTTTAAGTTCATTTTTAGCCTCATCTTCTGAAATTTGTCTAGATTTTATTTTTTCTGCAACAGTTTTTCCAGCATTAGAATTCTTATCTTCAACTGTATTAAATTGTTTTAACGTTCCAAGAACAAGAGCTGTAAGAGTAGGAACATTTATTTCTTTTTCGTTGTAATGTTTAAGATCATACACTTCTTCGTATTTTGTTCCCTTTGCAGCTTTTGAAAGAGCTTCAACCGATAAACTTACAACTCCATTTATTACAGTTGGATGAGGATGTACTAAATTAACAATATCAACGAGGGATACAGAATGATTTTTTAACTGATATTTTGCAAGAGTATATGCGTCGGAGTTTTCTATAACACTTTTGAATCCTCTCTTTATAGAGTTTGGAATTGCAGCATCTTTACCGTTTTTCTTTTGATATAATGCAAGAATTTCATTCATATCGTCAAGACGATATATGATGCCTCCTTTATTTTTTCCGTGTTCTCTTTTTGAAAAGAATCTTTTAGCTAATTCAGTTCCACTTAAAAAAGGCAATAATTCAACGGCGCCAAAATGAGTAACAGATCTTTGTCCAAAAACTGTTCTAGCATAAATAAGTGCTTTAGCTACAAATTCTGGATTCTTTTGAGCTATTTCTTGAATAAGCTGTTTAAAGCGAATTTCTCTTTCAGACTCATTTTCATAAAAGGTGTCATTTAGACCAGATGCTAAAATAGATATTAATTCAATCTCAGCAGTTTGTTTTAATCCATCACCATTTTCAAAAGTTTGAGAGTGACTAACCTGTTTTTGCTTTTTTGTATTATACTTTGCCATATCTATTTAAAAATTAAGTTATTATTAAAACAAAAAGTGCTCTGGAAGTGGTAACATTCCCGGAGCACTTTTTGACTCTACAACATCTTTATAGATATTATAAATTATAAAAGAGCTGGGAATTAGTGAAGAAGGATACTTTGACAAATAAAGTAACTATTTAACAAATAAAGTATTTATTCATACCGATGAAATCCTTCTTCTTACCACAACCTTTATAATATATATAAAGAATATATTATATAGTTTTGTAACTTAATGTTAAAATTTTGTTAAAATTATGGTTTCTTAATTGGAATTTTTCTTACTTTTATTTCAAAATAAGTAGAATCTTTGTCTTTAACATATACAGCATTATGAATAATATCATATATTGCTGTATCAGTTTTAAGAATATAAATTCTTTGTGAAACACTTCCACTATATCTGCTTACGTAAAATGATAGCCAATCTGTTAAAGGTGGAATATCTTTTATCTCCATCTCTTGCATGATATTCTTTAAAATTATATATGAATCTCTTTCTTTATTCGTTGGAAAAGACATTTGTAAAATATAATTGTCTCTATATTGATCATCAAAATGCTCACAATTATTGGAAGATAAAAGCAATAAAACAATAATGAGAAACAATCTTTTCATATTTTTATTTATATATTTTTTAAAAACTTAAATATATTCAATATATATAAAATATAAAAAGTTTATTTTATGGGAAATGTCATTTATTCTCAAGATGTAATGGAACCTACAGCTCCTACAGCTTTCATTACAAAATGCAAAAACAGACTAAAATATTATGGTAAAAATGTTTATTTGCATGATAATGATGAATTTGAAATAGAACTTTACAACCCTTTATCTATTGAAATTCTAGCAAAAGTTAAGATTAGTGACATCCCCGCGGAAAAGGTGGTAGTTTTACAGCCAGAAGAAATAGTTTATCTTAATAATTATGTGTTTAAAATAGATGATGCATATGAAAATGATCCAGTTTCCAAGAGATCTCATACGCATAAAGGAAACATTAAAATAGAATTTTATGAAAAAGAAAAACAAGTATCTTATTTTGATTCTTATATAATATATAGAACTAATAAAAAATTCAGTGTTTCTAGTACATCTGCAGCAGATTCAAATGCATATATTTATTATACAAATCCGGTTTCTTCTATAGACAGTTCTAGTGTAGCTTCAAACAAAGAATCTAATTCTCTAAAATTTAATAAGTATTATTCGTGGAAAATTTCCTGGAAAATTCTTCCTCTTTCATAAAAAACTTCAAAAAAAGAGAGCTTAAGCTCTCTTTTTTTATATTATCTTATTAATTTTTTCTTGTAAAATTTTCTTAGGATAAACTCCAACTGTTTTATCTACTATTTTGCCATTTTTTATATAAAGTATTGTGGGTATGTTTTTAATTCCAAATTTTACAGCACTTTGCGGGCTCTCATCAACATTACATGTTATAACCTCAACTTTTTCTTTTAATTCAGATGATATTTCTTCTAAAACAGGAGAAACCATTTTACATGGAATACACCAAGGAGCCCAAAAATCTATTACAACAGGCTTCTTTGATTCTAACACAATTTCATTAAAATTTTTGTCATTAACTTCTATCATAGCTATACAATTATTTTAAGTTGTTGATTAACTCTCTTGCAGCTATTTCTGCAGATTCTAGAGAATCATGATAATAAGAATTTGCACCAACTACTTTCTTTTCATCTAGAGTTTTTACAACGAAACGGTAATCATTATATATCGGGTCTTCTGTGATTATTACTAAATATCCCGCATAGGTGAAAGAATACTGATTCATAGAACACATAAAATATTTAAGATTACATTCAAATTTTGTAAATATGAAGAATCTTTGTTGGAGTTTTTTTCTGTATTTTATTATATATTTACGAGCGCAAAAAGATTTTAAACTCTTTAAAAAAATATAAGAAGAATGATTGTTATCACAATCAAAATAATTCCGAAAAATACAGTTTTATACTCGAAAAAATGATCTCTATTATAATACTCTTTTTTATTCATGGTAAAATACTATTTGTGGCTCCGAGGGGATTTGAACCCCCAAGTTCCTTACGGAACGCTTGATTTTAAGTCAAGTGCGTTTACCAATTTCGCCACAGAGCCATTTTACAATTTAAAATCATAAGTGGGGAAGGAGGGACTCGAACCCCCGAAGTCCTTTCGGACGAGTGATTTACAGTCACTTGCAATTGCCACTATGCGACACCCCCATTCCAAAGAACTTTTATGCTAATTTTACATTGATAGCATTCATACCTTTACGTCCTTCTTTAAGATCAAAAAACACAATATCATCTTTTTCTATTTTATCAATACATTCAGATACATGTACAAAATACTCATTAGATGATTCCCTGTCTTTAATAAAACCAAAACCTTTTGTTTCATTAAAAAATTTAACGATTCCTTCTTTCATTATAAAAATTTATTTTAATTATCTCTAATACTATTGTTAGAGATCGTCGAGTAGGTGCGATTCGAACGCACGAGTTCTCCACATCCCAAATGTGGCGGGGTAGCCAACTCCCCAACTACTCGTTATTTGTAGTTCTGGTGGGATTCGAACCCACACTTTATAGCTCCTAAAGCTATCGCCTCTGCCAATTGGGCCACAGAACTGTCATATAACTCTTCATGAGTTGATAAGTTATTGAGTAGCTCCTTCAGGATTCGAACCTAAAATTTATCCTCCAAAGGGATACGTGTTAGCCATTACACCAAGGAGCTGTAGAGTGAGAAAAACGAGAAGAGAATTTAACAACAATTAATCAGTTTTGCCGACTGTCGATGTATCTCTTTCTCTTACTACACTCAAACCATCAAAGTTTTTTCAAAGAACCTGTATTTTATTTTTATATTGCAAATATATAAAAATTTTTTATACTAGAAAAATTTTTAACAAATTTTAACAATTTTTTAATATCTACTTATTTTTAAATAAAAACCCCTCTTTGGGGAGGGGTTTGTCAAATATATAAAATGATACTATGCTACGATAGTTTTTGTCCCTCCCATACTATAGGCAAATACAATAATGGTAAGTAACCTCTTTGGGGGAGTTGGCATAAAACTTCATATATATAGCATAGTATCATTCTAAGTTCATTTTAAATATATATCAATCTATTTTTTTATTTTATATAAACTTATTGCGAAAAGTTTTTAAATTTATTCTTTATCATTAAATATCATTTTTGCTAGCATTAATTCCTCCCATCTTTCTAACAGTTGTTCTTCTAATCTCATTTTTAAATCATCTAAATTCATTATTCCGTCTTTCTCAACGGATTTTAAGAATTTTTGTACCATTATTCTACAATCATCAATTTGTTCTTGTGTTTGGCATTGTTTTATAGTTTTTAAAACCTTCTTAACTGTTATAACTGATTTTTTCATAGCTCACTTTTATTTTTATGATGATTTCCAGAATTCTTTTAAAAAATCATCTCCTGTATTATATTTTGATAAATCTATGTTATTTCCTAAAATAAAATTAAGCCAAAGATATTCCAGCGCATCAATATTTTTAACCATTCCTTTTTTATACTTTTCAAGCAAATCTACAACGAAATTCCAATTATTGCTTATCTCTAATATAATATGATTGTGTTGAATATAAGTTGGTAGTGGCTGTTCAACATGTGTTTCTTGAGGCCCGAAAAATGCTTGAAAAAAATGAGGTTCCATTTATTTCTTTCTTAGTTTTCTTCCAAAAATTTTTCTAAATATACTCTTTTTATCTTCAGGTTTTATATTAGCTATTTTTTTGTTTAGTGTTTCAGGATTAGAATCAGCATCAATTGCTGTCCAAATTTCCCAGTGCATTCCAAAATCTTTAAATGGATAATATGTGTATCCATTATCTCCCCATGCATTGCTCCAGGAGTTTCTTATAATAAATGAATCTTCTAAATAACCACAAACACAAACTGCATGCCCACCTAATAATACTTGTCCAGTATAATCAGGTTTCCAAAATTCCATTTTATTTGGATTATAAACCGGAAATGCTATGTAACAGGGGCCGTTTGCAAATAGTGCCTTTTTCAGAGATTCTATTGTACTAATTCTAGCATATCCTTGAATTTTATAGTGTTCGGCTATATCTAATAATTCTTTTGTTATAGGAGAGTTAGAACCATATTTATAATTAAATTCCGGAACGATTCCTATTTTATACAAAATCTCCATTGTATTTCTTGGAGTCATTCCTTCTTCTGGAGCATTTTCTCTAAGATTGTATACAAATTGAGGAGACATATAATCTTTAAACTGAACATCTATAAATTCTTCCCACTCTTTTATCGCCGCAGCGGTTTGAGCAGAACAAGTTCCATACATTCCTTGATCTCTTACTGGTCTCATTTGATCTCTTAGATCCCATGTTTTTGGTAATGTAACAGTTTCAGGATAAATTGTTTCTAACAAGAAATCTCTTTTATCATCAGGAGATTTTAAAAGATTAAATTTATACTGATTAGTATCTATCATATATAAAAAATTATTTTTATTTATATATCTATATTCTTATAAGAAATTTTAAAAGTTTTTTATATTTACATAGAAGCAACATCACTTAAATTTTTATAGTCTATTTGTTCTTCTAGAGTAATAGCCAACATATCTGCAGCAATTATTATTCTAACAAGAGGATCATTTATAGCATCAGAATACGCATAATTTTGAGGTGTATTTGCTAACATAGTTGATACTTCAGTTGAACCCATATGCCATCTAATAGCCAATGCTTCAGAATATGTTAATTTAATAAATTGAGATATTAAATATAAACTTTTTTCACCGTGTCCAAGAGGAAAACTATCTTTCACTTTATATGATATATAATCTTTCCATCTTCCATCATCACCTTTTGTCCACTTTTTATCTAAAAAATATGTGTTTACTTTACATATGTCATGAAATAATCCACAAATAATAACAGATTCTTGCAAATCTTTAAACTTTGAATCATGTTTAATCATCATATTTAAATTATGAAGAGCAAACCGTGTAACATTTATAGAATGCGCAAGTAACCCACCTTCATAATTTCCATGATAATTTGTTGAAGCTGGAGCAGTAAAAAAATCTGTTTCTTCTTTAAGCCATTTAACAAGATCATCAACACCTTCTCTTTTTATATATGTTAATGCTTTGTTAAAACTTTCTAATGCTGAAACATTATTTTCTAAATCTTTCATATTTTTTATCATTTAATGGCTAACAGTTCTTGATTTTGTTTATCTTCATAAGAAAAGTACTCAATAATTTTTTCATCTGGTAATTTTATTATCCTTTCATACATTGATATCGATGTATTCATGTTTATGTAAAATACATAATTTCTAAGTTTAGATTCATAATGAGAAACGGATGCATATCGGTATCCATTTACATTAATAAATTTTCCATCTTTTAAAAGATCATATACTTTCTTATTATTTACTAAATATTTTTCTCTAAGTAAGATTAAATAGGGTTCTATAGATTCATTTGGATCTTTATAAATATACCCAATTTTTCCGTTATCATAAGTTCCAACATTCCAAACAGAGTTTGTTATAGCAGCCTTTCCTCTTGTTCCTAAATGAGATTCTAAGATACCTTGAGCTAAAGCAAATGTAATATCAATATCATACTTTATACATAAATTTACAAATAACTCTGAGTTAATTTTATTTCCAGGACAAATTCTATTCATATACTCATCCACCTCTTTTACAAGATTTTTACTTAATCTTGATCTAATCAACTTAGGAAATTCACTTGAATCTATATTAGTAGTATTAGTAGTATTTAAAACTGATATATTACTAGATTCTGATAATGCCGGATATTTAGAACCTATATTAAGAAATAAAAATACAATTAAAAGAAATGCAAATTTACTAAATCTTTTTAATATATTTTTAAGAATCAGCAAAATACTTGTAGAACATTTCATTTTATTGTCTTGTTCTATAGACATTTCGTTTTTTCTTTTCATTTTTAAAATTATTTAAGTTTGATTATTGAGTGAAAAGTGATATGCTCTTGTATGAAGATGTATGATCATCATCTTCTTTTTCTATCTCTTTATTAATTACAGGTATATAATCAATTTGTTCAAGATAAACACTATTTTCATTTATATATTCGCTTGTTCCAGAAAGCTTTTCTCCATTTTTAATATGCTTTAATATCATAAAATCTTTATCTTTAATTTTGCCATCTATAAGTTTAAGAGAAAAAAACTGCAATTGTTCTTCATCAGCTATTAATCTGGCAATACAATTAAGTTCTTTACTTTTAATTAAAACATATTTTCCTGAATTTAACCCAAGAGAATAATTTAAAACATCTCTTGAAAAAATTCCACCTCTTCCTCTTTTCCAATTTTTAAACTCTAATCCAGTTAAACCTAACGGTAAAAATAAAGTATGATAATTATTTACTATTGTTACTATTACATTATCTATAACATTAGGAATAATTTCACTAATGTTAATATCAACAACATTTTCTTTTGAAAAATTTGTTGATTCTTCATGATGGTTAATTTCTTCTTTATTCATTTTGCTTATTTTTTATGAATTTATATGATACTAATTCTATTATTGATGACGCAGTTACAATATTTTTATTTTTTATTAGATTTAATATATTTGCACTCCAAGTACTTGGGTCTACACACATATCAGGTTGTGTTAAATATTTATATACTTGAGGAATTCCTCCTTCTTCATAATTTCTAATGACTTCTATTACTCTTGGGCTTTTCATTTTTGTTTCAAAAGTTCCTCAAATTTTTTTAGTTCTTCAATCATACTTTTATTATAAAATAAAAGAGCATCTTCAACTGATTTACGATCTATTTTCATATATTTACAATACTCTTTTATTAGTTCATTGCTAACGCTTGCGTTCTTTTCTTTTATTTCTTGATTTTTTTTAACTCCCTTTACATACATCCATCCCGGAACTTTATTAAATTGTTTTCTTAGAAATATATGCCAAAAATCTATTACAGCAGATTGATTGACCTTTATATGCTGAAGAGCATTTGCTTGCATTGGAAAATTTATGGAGAATCTTCTCTGACACATGAAAAAATGACGCCTTTTTTCACCAGCAAATACTTTTTCATATTCTTTGGGGTTAGTAAAAATAATATTTATAAAATCAAATAACTCCATAAAAATGAAATACTTATATTATATATAATATAAAGACATTAGATATAAGTTTTAAAATAAACCATTTTTATGCCCCTGTACTCTATCAATTTGCTTAAATATAATGGATTCATTTTCAGATCTCATGTTATCTAAATATTTAGTTCCTTCAAGTAAATCTTGCATCTTTAAACTTAATAAACTTATTTTAGGTGTTATTTCATAGTCATTTTTAATGGTTTCAAATTCTTTACATATATTATCCGGAAAAAATGTCGAATCTAATATCACAAGTTTGATTTGACGTTTAAGTCTTTCTTCCACATTAAATGTGGGCTTAAATTTCAAAACATCTGTAAAAGCTTCTTCAACCAAACTAACATTATTTAAAAGAACATTGTAATTAATATTATTAGTATTTAGTTTATTAGAAATGTATTCTATGATCTTTTCGAATTTTGAGTTAGTTATTCTCTTTTCTTCGTCCTCTCCATTTTTATTTTTGACTAACCATGTATGAAATGCAGGAACGTTATCGCCATCATCTCCACAAAAAATCTTACGCATTCCAATTATAGAGCCATTAACTACTTCCATTTTTACTTTTTCATGAGCTATAATTCTTTTAAAATCTTCTTTATCAATATTTACAGTTAAACTCATGTTCATGAAATCAACTTCATCGGGAGTATTTATCCAGGTTTCAAATTCCTTAGAAACATAAAGTTTTCTTGAAGCATTCTTTCCTTGCATAAAGGGATTAAAAACTGTCACAAAAACTTGATTATTAGATTTAGTTTTATGTGAAGTAACCAATTGACGTATATCTTCATCTCCTGATACTATGATAACATTTTGTTCTTTATTTATTAAAATTTCTTTTGACCACAAAGATATAATATCATCTGCTTCTGCTCTTGATATCTTCGAAACTATCATTCCCTTCTGTTTCACAATATCAGTGAATTCATCCATTACAGCATAAACATTATCCCAATTTACTATTTTACTTTTAACTCTATTTCCTTTGTATCCGTCATTCTCATCAATTTTAATATCTTTTCTCCAAGAGCTATCATCCTGACAAAATATAACTTTAGAAGGATTTATAATACGAATTATAAAAGAAACGTCCATTGAAATCTTTCTCATCAATTGGTCTATCTCACTTTGTGTATCAAAAGTATATTTCTTTGATCCATAATCACTCATTATAAAGAGAGATCGATATACTATATTATTTAAGTCAAATATAAGATTATTCATACATATTTTTTTAATTATTTACTATTCATTATTAATTGTATTTTAAAAACTAATGACAATAATGTAATCATTTTATCGATAACAAAATTAAGTTGTTGCTGATGCTCTGCTGCAGCTATTATGACATGTGGAATTTTATCTATTTTCTCTGGAGCATAACTTTTAACATATTCAATAAAATTTCCATTTATGGCTGCAACAGCTTCATCAATTTTACTTGAGTACTCACTTACAATAAATTTATAATTTTCATAAGGCTTATCAGGTTTACTTAAACATAATTTGTAAAGATCTTCAAAATCAAAATTTATGTTAAACTTCTTTTCATCTAATTCTTGTATTCCTTGAAGATAAAAACTCTGAAGTTTGTTTAACAAAGATCGCATATCAGGAAAGTCACTCCTAACAAATTTATCAAGTACTTCTGGTGTGTATCTTACTTTAATGGCATTAAGTATTAATGCAACTCTTTTTTTGTATTCTTCTATAAGATAATTCTCTTCTTCAGTATTTATAGGATCATAAGAAATACAGTTAAATCTAGATTGAATAGCTTCTGGAACTTTTTGAATATAGTTACATGATGCAATGAATCTAGCTACATTAGAGTATCTTTCCATACTAGCCTTGAAAGCATTAAAAAACTCTGGAGTAGCGCCATCAATCTCATCAAGTATAACACATTTCATTTTTTCTCGTCCATTTTCCAAAGATATAGTTGCACAAAATTTAGATATCTTTTCTCTTAAAGTATCAATTCCTCTTTCTGATGAAGCATTTATATAAAGAGACGTATAAGGTTTAGATAAAATAAAAAGCGTACTAGTTTTTCCTGTTCCTGGGCTACCATATAATAATAAATTTTGAACAAGGCCTCTTGATAATTCTTTCTTTATTCTTTCCGGCACAATTAATGTTGATAAATCTTTAGGACGAAACTTTTCTGTAAATAACTGATTAATAGTTTGATTCATAAATATACTTTTATATTCTATGAAATTTTGTAGTTTTAGTTTTATTTTTTTTTTCTAACACTGATATGTAACTATGCTTCCGTCTTGTAATTTAACAGTAGCAACACAGTTTTCATCCATAGAAATAAGTTTTCCAATGTATGAATTTCCTGCCATGTCTGTCCACCGAACAGTTTGGCCCGGTTCGCACATATAATCTAAATAAAACACTTTTTCTTTCTTTTTCATAATCTTAATTATTTATAGGTGTATTTATTATTGCTTAAAGGAGTAAGTTTTTCTATAGCCTCTAAAATTCTATAATTATGATTAAATGCCCACTCATAGCTTGATATTTTATCGATACGTATCCACTTAACTTCATCAACTTCTTTACATTTATATTCTTCAACTTTCTTAGGGAACTCTTTTTGAGAGAAATCTAAAATAACACAATATAAAAGTATGATATCTTGTTTATTATTATCATTTGGATTAGTGATAATGAAAAATGGTTCTCTATTATTATCAAATACTATTTCATTCTTATATTTATTTATTAGAAAAGATGTTTCTTCATATAATTCTCTACGCATTGCATCCCATCCATCTTCGTTAAAATTAATATATCCACTCGGAACACACCAAAGATTTTGCCCATTTAGCATTTTATTTGATCTTTTTTCTGCCAAAACAAAAAGATTATTATTCTTATCCATCATTATAATAATAGCCGCTACAACTACTGATCTAGATTCCCACACTTCTTTTCCATCAATAATATGTAATGTATTCTCTTTACTATTAAAGAGTGGCTTCATATATCATCCAAATTATAATGAAAATAATTATAGTTGGCCAGAAAACTCTCAATATATTTTGATAAATTTTTAAAAATTTTTCTTTGTTACATGATTTAATAAAACACAAATCTATAAATAGAAATTCTACTAGTATTGTTACTATTATCAAAATAAATATTAATATAGTTAAAAACTTGATCATTTATTCTAATATTAATCCTATTCCGGATATATTTCTAATATTCATATTAATTTCATTTTCTCTAAAAGTATTTCTTAGATATGTTATATAAACATCCATGCTTCTTTTTGTAAAATAATCTGTTTTATGCCATACTTTTTCTAAGATAATATCTTTTTTTACAGTACTCTTATAATTTGATGAAAGTACTTCTAAAATTCCGCCTTCTTTTATGGATAGTTTCTTTATTTCTTTGTTATTATGATAAAGAGTTCTATTTGATGGGTCATAAACACAATCTCCAAACTCTATTTTATCGCCAAGCTTTGATGTAAGTCTTTGAAGAGTGTTAAATGTTTTAGTGTACATATTTACGTTATACAATACAACTTTAACAAGATCGTTATAATCTGTAAAATATGGTATTACTATATCTACTCCTCTTACAATATTTGAACTTGCATTTTTAATAAAAATTACAGGAACATAAGGATAAAATCTTTTTACCGAATCAACTATCTTTTGCGTATAATTTGAATCTAATATAATGTATGCATCAACATCATCTTCCAATTTCTTCAAACTATCCACTGTTAAATTTATAACATGATAGTTTGGATCTTTATAGTCTCTAAAAGTATTGAAGAGTTCTTGGTTTTCTGTATGTACTGCTATTTTCATATTCCATGTAAAATTTATATGTAAATATAATCAAAAACTCTGAAATAAAAAAATTTTGTTAAATTTTTTTTAATTTTTAAATTGTTAAAGTTTTGTTAAAGAATGATTATACTTTTTCTTAACTTCTTCTATGTGTTTACAATGCTTTCTAAATCCAAACCCTACGCACGTACATGACCAGATTCTTCCATCGAACATAACTCTGTACTTTTCTCCAGTTTTACTAGAAGTAACATATTCAATTATTTTGCGTTTTTCTTGTATTACATCATTATTTGAAGTATTCGGAGCAGATTCTTTTATCCAATTTCTTTCAACTTCTTCAAGAGTAGTTTCCATAGGCACTACATGCCACCCTGGAACTACATATTTAACACCATTTATAATTACTAAGCCTGGAGGTATGAAAGATTTAAATGTAACTTTATCGTTACTCATTTTTACTAAAAATTAAAAATTTGTATTTTCCACATTCCCATATAAAGGATATAGGATCTCCATTTAAATCTCTAGTGAGCCCAACATATCTAAAGATATTTTCTTCATTTCCATCTTTCACTTTAAATTCAAATGATAGATCGTCAATTCCATTCTCAAATCCAGCATTCTTTAAATCAAAATCTGAACAAGAAAAGGCTGAATTCTGATTATCAAATGCAAGATTTCCCCTTTTATCCGGGCGATACATATTGCTCATTGAGCACTCTTCTCTATTAATATTTATTGTTATCATTAGAATAAATCTTTAATTTTGTTAAAAAATTTTATAATGAAGAAAATGATAAAAAAGGCTAAAATAATGACAATAACAAAAAAACTTGAAAATAAAGACCCGATCGAAAAGCCTTCTTCGAACCAGGATTGTATTTCCGAGTATATAAAGAGTAAAAACAAAAAGGCGAAAAACATGTATACTAAACATCCACTGCCGCCATTATTATCATTTGTTCCCATTTTGTTTAAAATTTAAAATTTAAAATATCATTTTTATTACATCTATACAGAGTTTTATAAATAGAATTACAATTACAGTAGATACAATTACAAGCAAGGGAGCGCTGCCTAAGATTATTGCTACAAAATATAAAACGCTAAATATTAGCAATATTATAAAGCTTATTAAGCATCCACCAAGTTTTTCCATTTTTCTTTATTTTTAAGTTAGAATAACATTTTTCTTACATCTATATAAATTTTTATAAATAGAAACATAAGTATAATTGAGTCAATTGCAAATAAAAGAATACTATTTAAAAGTGTTGCTACAAAAAATAAAATGCTAATCATTAGCAAATCTGATAAGTAACTATTAAAATTTTTCATTTTTCTACTTTTATTATATGTATGCAAAGTTTTATAAATAGAACAATAATTACAATAGAAATAATTACAACCAAAGGAGTGTTACCTAAAGATTTCGCTACAACATATAAAATACTAAATATTAGTATTTTTATGAAATCTATTAAGCATTTTGCAATTTTTTCTTCCATTTTTATTTGTTTTTAACTTTGTAATGTAAATATAATAAAAATTTGAATACGATGTACACTTTTTTAACATTTTTTTTAATGTTTTAGAGCATTTTTTTTATAAGTTGTTAATTTTTAATACTTTAAAATATATTTTTAAATAAAAAGACATCTGTGCATAAAATACAGATGTCTTTTGACATATAGAGTTAACTTATAATTACTTAAATACTAAAAAATATCCCAATTGATAACGTTTCCTTTTTCAAAGTATACTAAAATGTCATATGAGTTTTCTTCATGAATATCATTTTCTACTAAAAGGGATAAATTGGTTATGATATATTTTTTATTCACTAAAAATTGAATATATTTTGGTTTAAGAGCTGGTGGGTAGTTTAGTTGATACAGCGCTACATTTATAGTTGAATCTGTAAAAAATTCGATATCAGATTTTTTTAGTTTAGAAGTAGCCGCGTCCGAAATATAATATGGTATAGAAAGTTTTTTTCTTTCTCCTATGTATATAGTTACTTCTCTTTTATTTCTGTGAAAAAACTTCTTCTTAATAAAATTAGAAAATTTATAAATAATATTTTCATTACGTGCATTTTGTGTTTCCATTTTTTACAATTTTAACATTTTATTTTACTCTCCTAACAAGATTATGCTTTGATGCTTTAAGACCATAATAATTTATTTGTTCAGAGATATTTAAAATATCCATTACGTCTTCACTTATATTAATTTTTTTAATCTTAATGAGTTCATTGTTTTTTGAAAAATATACTCCATTTTCCTGAAGCTCATTAACTCCTAAAATTTTATCATCTTGATTCATAATTTAATTGTTTAATGATTAATAGTAAACCTTTTCTTTATCTATTCAAGTGTACTTAAAGACACATCGTTAATATTAGTGCCATTTCAGGCAACCCTCTTATAAGTATCAAGTTTTTTTTCATAGATCATTTTTTTAGAATTTTAATGTAAATATAATAAATTTTTTTGACACTAAAAAATTTTTAAGAATAAATTTTACAAAAATATTTCAGTAAAGAATTCTCGCTCAAGAGAGATTTTTCAATAATTCAAGAAATTCGCCCCCGAGTGTCTCGAGTCTCCTGAGAGTCCAGATATTCTAAGCTAAGCTCTAGATATAAATCTAGATCTATACCTTCCGGGGGGCTTAGGTACTAATTATATGGTTACTTTCGAAAAAGTTTCACTTTATATGTTAAAGTTTTGTTAAAATTTTTTTAAGAATAAATAAAAAAATTTTCTATTCAAGAAAATTTATTATATTTATATACTTTTATGAATATAAACTTTAAAATATTGCAACATAAAAACAGAAAATCCGCAAAAGAATCTGGGTTTTATGACGGAAGGTTTAGAACACGAAGAGTTACGAGCAAAAAGCATAAAATTTATCTAAAGTTGAGAAAAAATAAAAACATTAAAATAGAATAATGTTTCAGTAGTTATGCGTTATATTGATATATCTGAAATATAGTAAAGTATTCTACGTTATTTAAAATAGTAACGTATGTTCTCTCTTTACAAAAATAAATAAAATAAAAGCTATTATGATTACTAAAGTTGAAAAATTCTTTAAAAACCTTATAGAAAAGAATGGTCTCATAAAAATCATTATTTCTTATATATTGTTAGTTGTTTCTATTGTATTATCTATAAAAACTGAAGGAACTGTTAGTGATATATTTAATATTGTATCTTTAATTTCTTTTGGATATTTGTTGTTAACTACATTAGTAATGTTGATATTTGCAATAAAAAATATGATAAAATGACCTCTTTATTTATAATTATACTAGTTGGCATCTTAGATGCTATGATTGATACTTTATCTTTTCATTTTAGTAAATCTATTTTTTATAGATGGAAAGACAATAAGTGGGTTAATCCAGCTTTAAGTTGGAAAAATAAATGGAAAGATGAAAGCGCTACAAAAGAAAAGTTTTTTGGATCTAGTACTATATTTGTGTTTGTAACAGATCTTTGGCATTTATTGAAATTTATAATGATTGTATTGATATGCTTTTCTATTGTATTTTATACTCCTATTATAAATTGGGAGATAGATGCATTAATAGTATATTGTACTTATACAATAATAAAAGAACTATTTTTTAAAAAAATTTTATCTAAAATATGAAAAACTTTATTTTATGCTTGTTATTTTTATTAACAATGGCTTCCTGTAATAAACATATTATGGTAAATGTTTATGAGAGAAACTTTTATGATAAAGATGCAGCTGTATCAAATGTTTATTATAAGTTGCACGAATATGAAATGGATTCGATACCTCTTGATTTATGGATGAGAAACTATGTAGAATATGATACTTTAAAGATAGAACAAAGAATGATAAGAAAAACTGTAAATAAAAATAGTATGTATGGTTTTGTTTTCTCTTCATTCTTGTATCCTTCAGTTAAATACTATAACTTTAAGATAATGTTTTCTGGAAATAAAAAAGATTACATAAAATATTAATTTTTAATAACTTAATGAAAAAAATGCTCTAGGGCATAAATTTTTTCTTAGAAACGAGTACATTGTATTCGTTTTTTTATTATATTTACATTAAAATTTAAACAAAATATATGAACTATTTAATAACATATGAAGACGCTTTAAGAATAGTAAATGAGTATCATAACTTTAATTTTTATAAAATTGAGTTCAATCTATATGATTATAAAGTAGTTACATTCAACTATTTTATGTGTGAACCTGAGATGTTTAAAACTCCTTTAAAAGATTCTCCTGAAATCGATGCATACGATATGAGAGGCGTTACTTTTGTTTTCAATAAAGATGGGTCTCTTTTCAAAAGATTTTTAGCGCTTCGTAAGTTTTTTAATATTAATCAAACAGAAATTACACAGTATTATAAAATTAAGAATAAAAAGATAAAGCACGTTACTGAAAAGTTTGATGGTTCACTTATAGCATTTATGCGACTTCCCGATGGAAGAATATTCGCAAAAACTATAGGGTCTTTTATGAATGACCAAATCATAAATTCTATGAAAATTTATAATGATGATACTCGTATTCAAGAATTTGTGAAAAAATCTTTAAGTGAAGGATATACTCCTCTCTTTGAATATGTATCATTTGATAACCGTATTGTTCTATATTATCCTCAAAGACAACTTGTTTTCATAGGTTTAAGAAACAATGTTGACGGAACTTTTATTTCTGCCTCAGAATTAGAATCATATGAAATTCCAAAAGTTAATGCTTTAAATAATGTAACTTTAGATGATCTCTTAGAGAAAGCAAAGACTAAAAAAGATATTGAAGGTTGGGTTGTAGAATTTGAAGATGGACAGATGGTTAAGATTAAAACTGATTGGTATCTTAATCTTCGTGGAGTTAGAACGGTTAGCATATTTCGTGAAGACTATATTATAAAAAATTATTTAGAAGAGACTTTGGATAATGTAACTCAAAGTTTTGATATGGAGAAAGATTCTAATGTCTTTTCATTTATTGATATAGTAAAGAACTCTGTTAATAATTGGTCAAATTACATAGATAAAAATGTTGATAGATTAGTATCTGAGTATTCTAAATATGAAAATGATTGGCCAAAGTTTGCAACAAATTATCATAAAGATCCTTTCTTTTCATTGGCAAAAGTTAAGATATTTGAAGACAAAAATGAATATAGACGTAAAAAAGTTGAGTACATGTTAAAATGCACTAATAGGTTAAATAGAGCAAAGGATATAGTTGAAGAATTTAAAGCTGAAAAATGATAAAAGAAGAAATTAAAAAGCTTACTGTAGATGGTTCATTTGAAGATTTTAAAATGAAATCGTAACTGTTATGTTATTGACTAATTCACAGATGAAAGTTTTATTTCAATGTGTTGGAGGCGGGCCAATTGATAAAGCCAAAATTGTAGTTTTTGGAAATGAGCTTGGAACTGCAGAAGGCGGAGGAAATACAGAAGCTACAATTAAAAAATTTATAGCAGATTGGACATCTTATGAAACGTTAAAAGTTGGAGAAGGTTTTGTGCCTCTTCATATTGGAAATTTGCCAGTAAACAGTATATTTTTACAGTGCATTAGTAGAATGGCATTAGCTATAAGATATAAAGATAATAGATTTTTTGATCAATTGTCACTTCAAGGGAAACTATTCTTAAATAAGTATATATTAGAAGAATTGTATCGAACAGAAACAGCAGTTATCAACTTAAAGCCTTTGCCTCAAAGCACTGAAAGACATTGGGACTATGAGAACATAGATGAAAGCAGATATAATAGTATGTTTAATTTTACTTTAAGAAATTCTCCAGATAGTCCATGGAAGCAATTAAGAGTTTCTATACTTAAAGAGGCTTTTAATATGGCAAAAAATGCATTAATTCTTGGAGCAGGAGATAAACATAATAAAAAGGCTTTTCTAGAAATGATATTTCCTGATATAAGTTTTAAATCTGTGAATCTTTCTGATAAAATACAGATTTATGTTTCTAATAGTCCAAAAATAGTACTATCCAATTACTATAGCTCTTACACAGGATTGGGTTTGGATGGATTAAAGCTTTTATATAATTATATGTCAGAAAATGGTATAGTATAAAAATAACGTTATTTATTGAAGAGAGATACAGGATCGTTCCTGTATCTCTTTTTTTTGTTTATATTTTTAAAATATATAAATAAAAAAGAATGTCATTTCATGCAATTTTCTAGTTTTTCTCGTACACAAAAAGACTATACTATAACACTATACAACAGCTTTCCAATTAAAAATGTTAAGACAATCAAATATTATAGCGATAATGCGGTTGGAACATTTTCAAAGAAAGAGTTTCGTTGGTCATTTGACTCTGAACACTGGTCAGATTGGGAAAGCTTAAATCAAAGCTCTATTATAAACATAGATACAACAAATAAATATTTTTTATATTTACAAATTCAATATATTAAAGGTACTTCAGATTCAGATGTTTCTCAGTTCACATTAACATATGAAGAAGGGCCTAATATAAGTAATGCTCCTTCTCTTGTATCTATACCTGTGCTGAATGCATCTACAGCGACACCAGTGAAAAGTGTAAAAGTATCTTCATCTTCATCAACTTCATCTTTTACACAATTCTCAAATTTTTTACGCGTAGAGGATGTTTCTACTATATTATTATATAATGAAGACCCACTAGAGAACGTTAGTAACATAAGATATTATAGTGAAAATTTATCAGGAAGCTTTTTAAAGAAGGAATTTAGATGGTCTTTCAATAATGAATATTGGTCAAATTGGGAAGATTTGTCTCAAAATGCAGTAACTAGAATAAACACTAAAGATAAAAATACTTTATATTTACAAATACGATATACTAAGAGTTCTAATGATTCAAAAGTTAATCAATTTACATTACATTATAGAACATCTGAAATGTTAATGACAACAGTTTCAAGTGAATCAAAATCTACTAATATTATAGAACAAACTTCAAACGATGCATTAACATTAAATGGAAAAACTGGAGCCTATTATTTATCTAGAGCAAATCATACAGGTAGTCAACCAATAGGCACTATATCAGGCTTACAAACAAAATTAAGTAATATTGATACTTCAATAAACAATGTTTATTCTTACACAAATTCTTCATTTATTACTTCATATACAAATCCAGGAAATAATAGAGTAATTACAAGCATAGATTCTAGTAGTATAAACGCTGAATCAAATTTATTGTTTGACGGATCAATCTTAAATGTAATTGGTGAAGCTTCTATTTCTAGAAATTTATATGTAAATGGTAATATAGGAATTGGAACGAATAACTTAACATCAAAACTAACAATAGATGGTGATGCATCAATATCAGGAACTATTACTTCACCTTATATTGATGGTTCATTAAATGCTTTAAAAATTAAAGACTCTAATATTGATACATCACTTAATACTTTATCAACAAAAATTCAAAATGTTGATGCCTCGATATCATCAATAATAAATAACACAGAAAGATACACTGGATTATCAATTGATGCCGGGCTTTCTGATATATCGACAGGTTCAAAGGGATATAAACAAATTGATTTTGATTGTGAGATAGCAGGCTGGACTTTATTGGCAGATACTTCAGGAAATATAGTAATAAATATTAGAAAGAGCACTTATAGTGAATGGCCATCTACGACTAGTATAACAGGAACAGAAAAGCCATCATTAGTAAGTCAAATAAAAAATAGTAGTGATGCGATTTCTACGTGGAATAAAATCTTAAATAAGGATGATATATTAGAATTTTATGTAGAAAGCTCAGATACAGTAAGAAAAGTTTGGTTTTTCTTAAAAATGAAGCCGAGATACTAAAATAAGTTATGCATATGTCAGATTTTAAATTCTTAAATAACAAAGAGTTGATTGTTCCGGTTCCTCCAGATGGATATGAGTATAAACTTGTACCTAAGGAAAAGAGTGAACGCGAGAAGTTAGAAGAGCAATTGGCTCAATTAGAGGATGAATTATCACAAATGATAGAGCCATCTAATGAAGAATTAATTAAAGTCGGTAAAATGTTTCATCCTTATTATTGGAAGTTAAATGAAAAACAAGAAGTTGAAAATCTATTAAAGGAGATGTTATAATATGTCAATAACTAAAAGTAGTGATATTATTACCGTTAAATTTGAGGTAGGAGATTCTAAAGGCAACTCTTACAACAATCCTTATACCTTTGAGGATATTTATCAGGCTGATGTTTCAAATGGATGGGGAGTTGTGACAAAAAGCGAAAATGCTTACTTTTTAAATTGTGGTGTTAAAATAGATGGTTCGTCAACATATTTCTGGGATTATGATAAAATCATAGTCTTTACAAAAAAAATTACAGCATATTTTTATTATTTACAATTAACAAATTCACCATATTTTCGTTCTGGTAAGACTGATGCGATTTATTGGAACAATAAAACAATGGTATGGACACAAACGGGAACATCAGAACCTGCCTTTGCCTTTTTTAGTATAAATGGTAAAATTGAATTATATCACTCAAAATTTATTAAATTAAGAGTTAAAGATTTTGGAAACATATCATCATTTACGTCCGTAGTATATAATTGTGAAATTTATTTTCCTGATACTCTTGCGTATGGCATATATACAGACATCCAACATTTAAAATTTTTTTCAAGTTACTTTAATTTAAATTCAACGTCTATCAGGATTCAATATATAGATCTTTATTTGGCGACACTTTCCTGTAATCCTTTATCATCTTCGGGAGCTTATGCGAAGAACATAAGATTTTTTGATAATTCAACAGTAAAGTTTTATTTGCAGGGTGGGGAAGACGATAGGACTTTGGTATTATGTGATAGTAATGCACCACATGACATCATTGTTCAGTCTAATTCATATTGGGCAAGTACTCGTTGGCGGTACAAACTTAATTCAACATTTAACTTTAATATTAAAAATGGTAATGGAGCAACAATAACACTGAAAGATAAAGATAATAATAGTGTAATTAATCAAACACTTTCTGGGGAAACATATTCACAGGAGGTAACATATTTTGCAGCAAAATGTTGGCATATTTATGATGGGCAAACAGCTAATGCATATAAAGAATTATATGATTATCAGCCTTTTTCTCTTGTAATATCAAAATCAGGGTATCAAGATTTTATAATTGATAGTATTACAGTAACAGACGGAATACCTACTGAAATAAGAGGAGAACTTAAGGTAAATACACTTATTATTGATTCACTTTCCTTCACCCACCCCACACAGTCAAAAAATAACGGCACAATAACTGTTCAAGCTTCTGGTGGTGTAGCTCCATATCAATACAGCATTGATGACGGCGCAACATGGCAAGCAACAGGAGAGTTTATCGGATTGGTGGCAGGTGATTATATTGTTAAAATAAAAGATAGCGAAAATTCAATAACAGAAAGCGTAACTGTAACTCTAATTGAACAAGTAGAAAAAAGAGAATACATTTCTATTTTTTAATCTCTTCAAACTTTATCTATTTATTTTTTAAATACTTTTTTTACGAATAAATAATTTAAAAAGGTATGTTCATATGCAATATATTTTTGATGATAAACAGGTTTATGCCAAAACTATAGAATTTTCAAATTCTATTCCAATATTTAATATTGATAAAATAACTTCTTTTATTGAAAAGGGAGTTCTTGGCAAGTTCACAAAAAAAGAATTCAGATGGTCTTATGATAATCAAAACTGGTCGTACTGGACAAATTTGACTCAATTGGCGCTTACATCTATAAATATACAAAGTAATCACTCTCTTTATTTGCATTTTAAGTATACTAAAGAAAGTGATGATTCAGATATATCACAAATTGTTATTAACTACAATGAAGCAGACGGATACGTTTCATCGTATCCATACACTACATCTCAATCTTATACACAAAGAAATACAACTCAAGATTCAAAGAGTTATATAAATGCTTCACTGTTAAACGGTTATCCAGGAAAATATTATTTAACTAGATCAAATCATATAGGATATCAGCCAATGAGTTCTATAACAGGATTACAAACAAATTTAAGTAATATTGATACATCAATTAATAATTTAATGACTTATGTTAATACAAAAAGTAAATCTGTTCAAATGACTATTTTATCTAGTGGTTGGGATATTTCTACAAAATCTTATTTACTTGATACAACACTGGATATATCTATTTTAACGAATGATATACTTTTTGTTTCACCTCTTAAAAAGCAAGATTATTTAACATGGACAAATTTCGGTGTGTTCTGTGAAGATCAATCTATAAATACTCTTTATTTTCTATGCGACAATGTTCCAAATAGTGATATTAAAATCAGAATAGTGAAAATTTAATAGTTCAAAAATTGAGCTATTTTAGTGTATAAATAAATAAAATAAAAAATGAAGTTTGATCAAATCTTCAACATTTTTATTTTTAATACACATAAAACATAATAGATAAAAATTAAGATGTTTTCATGCAATATATTTTTAATGATAGACGAACATATATAACATCCATAGAATTTCAGAACACTTCTCCTATAGTTAATATTGAAAAAATAGTATCTTTTCGAGAAGACGGTATTGTAGGCAATTTTACAAAAAAAGAATTTTGTTATTCATTTAATAATATTACATGGTCTCCATGGCAAACTCTTAATATTACAAATTTATCTTCAATAGATTTTAGAGATAATCAATACTTTTATTTACATGTAAAATACTCAAGAAATAAAGTTATTGATGGAAATATTGATCGCTTTTCTATCATATATGATTCTAAGATAACAACTCCATCAATAATATATGACGTTTCTATTATAGATGCCGATTTCTTACAGGGAAAAGACGGAGAATACTATTTAAATTTTAGTAATCATTATGGAAAAATCCCCACATCTTCATTAACATTTTTTAATGTTGGAGGAGAGGTAGAATGTGCTGATATAATTGATGCATCTGAGTACACAACAATAAGATTTAGAACATTTAAAGGAATAAATAATGTAATTGTTTATCAGGATGGCGATAACATTATCATAGATGTTTCTGATTATACACTTAAATCTTATGTAGACGGTTCATTAAATGATATACGTTCACAATATATTCCAGATTTTTCATTAGGATATAAATTTATATGGGACACTTCTGGATTATTAGATGTTAGTATTAGAACTGATGGAGCTCAAGGTGTACAAGGAACACAAGGAACTGTTGGCGCTCAAGGCACACAAGGAGTTCAAGGATCGTTGGGGTTACAAGGTGCTCAAGGAAAAATAGGATCTCAAGGAATTTCGGGCGCACAAGGAAAAGTTGGCGCTCAAGGTTCAATTGGTTATCAAGGAGTTCAAGGATCTATCGGCATTCAAGGTATTCAGGGCACACAAGGAAGAGTTGGTTCAATTGGGCTTCAAGGAGTTCAAGGACATATAGGTTCTCAAGGATTATCTGGCGTTCAAGGAGCTCAAGGAAACCAGGGACAGAAGGGAGATAAAGGCGATCAAGGTATTCAAGGTTTAGCTGGTTCTCAGGGAGCTATTGGATCTCAGGGGTCTCAAGGAATGATTGGTCTTAAGGGTGATAAAGGAGATGTAGGCTCTCAAGGATTAGCAGGTTCTCAGGGTTTGGTGGGATCGCAAGGTGTTCAAGGGTCAAGAGGTTTAAAGGGTGATGATGGTGCTCAAGGAGTTCAAGGATCTATTGGTATTCAAGGATCACAAGGAATGTCAGTGCAAGGAAGCGCTGGAAAAGCTGGAGATCAAGGTGCACAAGGAACACAAGGCGCACAAGGATTATCGGGTATACAAGGAGCTCAAGGTTCAGAGGGGCAACGTGGCGTAAAAGGAGACACTGGATCTCAAGGAGTTCAAGGAACACAAGGAACTCAAGGTGCTCAAGGTATACAGGGTGTAGTTGGTTGTAAGGGTGAAGTTGGAGCGCAAGGAACACAGGGTACTCAAGGAAGAATAGGATCACAAGGTATTCAGGGTAATGTTGGTTATGGCTCACAAGGAGTGCAAGGAGCTCAAGGTACTGCTATTCAAGGTGTACAAGGAAATGTAGGTATTCAAGGTATTCAAGGTGCAACTGGAAGTGGAGGAGGAGCCTCAGATGCATCTATAAATGAGTTGTATCAATGGCAAATTATTCAAGACGCATCTATAATATCCAGTGTCATTTATACTTCATCTCTTGATCCAAGTATAACAATGCCTTCAGCTGTTGGTGGAATTCCCGCTGGAACTACTGTTAGTCAACTTAATAACAAAACTTTTAGTTATTTATGGGATTCTCTGTTATTTCCTACAGCATATCCTACATTGACAAATCCTTCAGCTACATTTGTTATAAGTAGTCCATCGTCCACATTACAAGAAGTTTCGGCTAACATTAGTATTCAATTTTCAGCAACATTTAACAGAGGTTCTATTAGTCCTCAGTATAGTGCAGATAGTCCATATAGAAGCGGGCCTCCTAATAAATACAATTATTCTGGAACAGGATTACCTGCATATGTTGATACTTCTGCATTAAGCAACTCACAAACAGTGTCATCTTATTACATTAAACTTGGAAATCAATCATGGTCTTCGTATGTATCATATGATGCGGGTTGTCAACCTAAAGATAGTAAAGGAAATAATTACATGTCTCCTTTACCAGCAGGAAATACATCAACGATAACTAGAACAATAACGGGAGTTTATCCTATATTCGCTACAACCGTAGATATATCTCTAATGACAAAACAGACATTATATGATATGAATACTGTAGGACCAATAACACTATCTTTAGTTGCAGAAGTTGGAGGATATAAGCAAGCATTTGAGTTACCCAATGCTTGGATAGGTGCGCCTACAAATAATCCATTGACAGGTATTAGAACATATAACACTGTTTCTGGGCAATGGGAGTATCAAGGTGGTACAGCAGCAGCATCATTAACAAAATGGACATCTTCTAGTACAACAGAGACAATACAGGGATACGTTATTAATTACACTAAATATACATATAATCAAACAGATAGAAGCGCAACACAAATTAGATTAGAATTTTAAAATGATTTAATATTTTACTAATGGCTAGATACAAAGGAACATTTAACTTTTCTAATAACTTTGAAGTACTTAATAAGGCTCCATTGGATGCTAGACTTGTTGTTGACACAAGAGCAGATCTAATAGATCCTTCAACATGGAAAGATAGCGCAGGTTTAGTATGGTTATTTAAAGGTATAATTGTTTCTGTTGTATCAGATTCGAATCCTTCATATAATGGTCCTTATTTTTTAACAGATGAAACTAGTTATACAAGTTATAGTAGTTGGGTAAAACTTGAAACTGGAGCATCAGGAACATCTTTGTTAGTATATGACGCATCTATAATAGGCGATAATGTCACAACTGTTTTTCCGATAATACATAATTTAAACACTATGAGACAAAATATAACAATTTCAGACGCAATGACAAATGCGATAATTTATCCAGGAATAACTATAGGATCAAGTACAAATTACATATCATTCTTTACACCTCCATCAACATCAGAAGTATATAACGTTCACATAAGCTCGAATATCATAACATAAAAAATAGCAAAGAATAAATAAATAAAATAAAAATTGATAATTTATAAATGATGAAAATATCATTTTAGCTAAAATAATATGAAATATGAATATCACCAAATTTGTGGCTCCTAATACAATATTTGATTCAAGTGTATCATTTCTACGAAATATATCATTTGAATCATCTACTTATTTACATGGAACCGCGTTCATAAACGCCCCAGCCACAGTTTCTGCGCAAAACCCATATGCATTAGTGCTTGAAACCGGAACAGGAAATAATTTACAGATTAAATCTGTACAATTAGGAACAATGGCGTTTCAAGCATCGACGAATTATTATACAGCGGCTCAACTTGATGCTTCTTTTAATGTAATTTGGACAAAATTTTCTAGTGAAGATGCTTCTATAGTTGCATTAAGAACTAAAGATTCAAATATAGATACTTCACTTAATCAGATTTGGAGTAAACTGGGAAGTGAAGATTCTTCTATAGTTGCATTAAGAACTAAAGATTCAAATATAGATACTTCACTTAATCAAATTTGGTCTAAATTAGGAAATGAAGACACATCAATAAATGGCGCTTATACTGCTATTAATGATTTATCGTTAAATAGATTAAAAGATGTACGTAACATTAATGTAACGGGTAATGCTTCTATATACGCATACGAAACTGATAATGTAGCATATATCAAAAAATTAGTTGCTGGATCTGGTGCAACAATAACAGAAGACGCATCTACAATTACGATAGCAGTATCAGGTGTTGCTGGATATGTAAGAAAATATTCTGGCACATTTGATGGAACAGCTAATGCATCTATTGGAATACTTGCGGTAACACATGGTTTAGGAACAGGCCCACTATCTATAACAGTTTATGAATCAAATCAACAAGTTTGGCCGGCAATAGATTGTGATGATAGTGGAAATGTTGTTATATCATGGTCACCTGGATCATTAGGTACAAATTGCAAATATATTATAGTGGGATAATTTTACATATGATTGAATTTATCCATTATTTTATATTTTTCTGGATAGTGAAAGAAAATGATAAAATAAATGGCTCGCGAATTTAAGATAAAAAATGGCCTTTTAATAGAAGGCTCGACAAATACTGCTCCTGTAATAGCTATAAGAAACTCTTCCACAGAGATAACTAAAGATTCTTCTTCTATATTAGTTACAGGAAAAGCTATATATGATTATGTTGATAGATTAGTTGATATTACTGTTCCAGGAGATGCATGCATTTATACCGCTAAAGACTGGTTTGAAGATACACAAATGGCGGGTCGCATTTCTGGAGGTATCATAACACCCAATGGAGATGGAACTATAAGTGTTTCTTCTGGAACTGGTATAGTTCATATAATTTCTTCTTCTCCAAATTCTTATGCTGATGACCCGGGTCTTACATCACCAATTAAATATGTTACATGGCCAAGTGTTTCTAATTTAACATTAACAGATAATGCATATAATTACATTTATTATGATTATGAAACTGGATCTATTTTAGCTACAACAAATTTTTATTCTATAGATTTTACAAGAGAATTTACTATAGGTAGAGCTTATAGAATGGGTAATTATGTTGTAGCAAGATTATGCGGAACAAATGTTTGGAATTTTGATAGAAGAGTTCAATTATTTGGAGAAGAAAGATTTCCAGTTGAGAGAGCATCTGGATTAATAACAGGTGATTCTGGTGATAGAAAAATAAATGTTTCTGCTGGTGTTATTTGGGCTGAACTTGTTAACAGATTCATAACCGATTCATTTGATTCTTCTGCTGGCGGAAAATTTACTACATGGTATCATTCAAGTGGAGTGTGGAATTCTTCAACTGGTCAAACACAAGTTAGTAATACTCAATATGATAATGGTACTAATTTACAAAATCTTGGCACAAATAGATATGGAATTCACTGGGTTTATGTTGTACATGATGGTTCCATTCATGTTGTATATGGAAATGCTAATGAAGTTTCACTTCAAAATGCGCAACAAGCTTCAGTGCCTTCAGATATACCCGGTTTATTAAAAGCATACGCAACTTTAAGCGCAAAGATAATAGTAAGACAAGGAAATAATCAAATCATACAAATACAAAGTGCATATGATAAGTCATTTTCAGCATCTGTTATTACAGATCATAATAGTTTATCTGGATTGCAAGGTGGTAGTGCTGGAGAATATTATCATTTAGATAACGCAAATTATAATTATTTAACTAATAAAAGTTTTATATTAGACACTTCTGTTGGTTCATCTAGCAATCATACTATATTTTGGTTAAATGGATATCTGGAAGGAAGCACTGGATTGCAAGGAACACAAGGAACTCAAGGAAGACAGGGAACTCAAGGAACATCGGGTAGTCAAGGTGCTGTAGGAAGTCAAGGTGCTGTAGGTAGTCAAGGTGCTGTAGGTAGTCAAGGTGCTGTAGGTAGTCAAGGTGCCGTAGGAAGTCAAGGTGCAGTTGGCAGCCAAGGTTCTATAGGAAGTCAAGGAACTCAAGGAGTTCAAGGTAGACAAGGAACACAGGGAGTTCAAGGAACTGTTGGCATGATTAATGATGCTTCATACAATGTTCTTTGGAATTGGCATGTAAGCGAAGATTCATCGATAGTAAATTTAAGAACTAAAGATTCAAACATAGATACTTCAATAAACAATCTTTATTCATACACAAATTCAACCTTTGTTCCAAATGCTTCAATTGGAAGCTCAAGTTCACATACTATATTTTGGTTAAATGGATATCTGGAAGGAAGCACTGGATTGCAAGGAACACAAGGAACTCAAGGAAGACAGGGAACTCAAGGAACGTTGGGTAGTCAAGGTGCCGTAGGAAGTCAAGGTGCTGTAGGTAGCCAAGGTTCTATTGGAAGCCAAGGTGCTGTAGGTAGTCAAGGAACTCAAGGAGTTCAAGGTAGACAAGGAACTCAAGGAACTATAGGCATGGTTAATGATGCTTCATACAATGTTCTTTGGAATTGGCATATAAGTGAAGACTCGTCAATAGTGAATTTAAGAACTAAAGATTCAAACATAGACACATCAATCAATACCCTTTATTCTTATACGAACTCAACCTTTGTTCCAAATGCTTCAATTGGAAGTTCAAGTTCGCATACTATATTCTGGCTTAATGGATATCTAGAAGGAAGTACAGGATTGCAAGGAACACAAGGAACTCAAGGAACTCAGGGTCTTCAAGGTGTTCAGGGAAGACAGGGAACTCAAGGAACATTGGGTAGTCAAGGGGCAGTTGGTAGTCAAGGTTCTATAGGAAGCCAAGGTGCTGTAGGTAGTCAAGGTTCTATAGGAACTCAAGGAACTCAAGGAACTGTTGGCATGATTAACGATGCTTCATACAATGTTCTTTGGAATTGGCATGTAAGTGAAGACTCGTCAATAGTAAATTTAAGAACTAAAGATTCAAATATAGACACTTCAATAAACAATCTTTATTCATACGCTAATTCAACTTTTGTTCCAAATGCTTCAATTGGAAGCTCAAGTTCACATACTATATTCTGGCTCAATGGATATCTAGAAGGAAGCACAGGATTGCAAGGAACTCAAGGTACTCAAGGAGTTCAAGGAAGACAGGGAACTCAAGGAACATTAGGTAGTCAAGGTTCTATTGGAAGTCAAGGTGCCATAGGAAGTCAAGGTGCTGTAGGAAGTCAAGGAACTCAAGGAGTTCAAGGTGTTCAGGGCAGACAAGGAACTCAAGGAACTACAGGCATGGTTAATGATGCTTCATACAATGTTCTTTGGAATTGGCATGTAAGTGAAGATGCTTCTATAGTGAATTTAAGAACTAAGGATTCAAATATAGACACATCGATCAATACCCTTTATTCTTATACGAACTCAACCTTTGTTCCAAATGCTTCAATTGGAAGTTCAAGTTCACATACTATATTCTGGCTTAATGGATATCTAGAAGGAAGCACTGGGCTTCAAGGAACTCAAGGAACCTTGGGTAGTCAAGGAGCTATAGGAAGTCAGGGTGCTATTGGAAGCCAAGGTGCTGTAGGAAGCCAAGGTGCTATAGGTAGTCAAGGAGCAGTTGGTAGCCAAGGTGCTGTTGGAAGTCAAGGAACTCAAGGAGTTCAAGGTAGACAAGGAACTCAAGGAACTACGGGTATGATTAATGATGCTTCATACAATGTTCTTTGGAATTGGCATGTAAGTGAAGATGCTTCTATAGTGAATTTAAGAACTAAGGATTCAAATATAGACACTTCAATAAACAATCTTTATTCATACACAAATTCAACCTTTGTTCCGAATGTTTCAATTGGAAGCTCAAGTTCACATACTATATTTTGGTTAAATGGATATCTGGAAGGAAGCACTGGATTGCAAGGAACTCAAGGAACTCAAGGTACTCAAGGAGTTCAAGGAAGACAAGGAACTCAAGGAACATCGGGTAGTCAAGGAGCAGTTGGTAGCCAAGGTTCTATAGGAAGTCAAGGTGCTATAGGTAGCCAAGGTGCTATTGGAAGTCAAGGAACTCAAGGAACTATAGGCATGATTAATGATGCTTCATATAATGTTCTTTGGAATTGGCATGTAAGTGAAGATTCATCAATAGTAAATTTAAGAACTAAAGATTCAAACATAGACACATCGATCAATATCCTTTATTCTTATACGAACTCAACCTTTGTTCCAAATGCTTCAATTGGAAGTTCAAGTTCACATACCATATTTTGGCTAAATGGATATCTGGAAGGAAGCACTGGACTTCAAGGAACTCAAGGAACTCAAGGAAGACAGGGAACTCAAGGGACATTAGGTAGTCAAGGTGCCGTAGGAAGTCAAGGAGCAGTTGGTAGCCAAGGTGCTGTTGGAAGCCAAGGAACACAAGGCGTTCAAGGAGTTCAAGGCAGACAAGGAACTCAAGGAACTGTTGGCATGATTAATGATGCTTCATACAATGTTCTTTGGAATTGGCATGTAAGTGAAGATTCATCAATAGTAAATTTAAGAACTAAAGATTCAAACATAGATACTTCAATCAATATTCTCTATTCTTATACTAACTCAACTTTTGTTCCAAATACTTCAATTGGAAGCTCAAGTTCGCATACTATATTCTGGCTTAATGGATATCTAGAAGGAAGTACAGGATTGCAAGGAACACAAGGTACTCAGGGAGTTCAAGGAAGACAAGGAACTCAAGGAACATTGGGCAGTCAGGGCGCTGTAGGTAGTCAAGGTGCTGTAGGTAGTCAAGGAACACAAGGTGTTCAAGGAGTTCAAGGAAGACAAGGAACTCAAGGCGTTCAAGGAACTTCTGCAGATGGAACAACATATCTGAGAAATCTTTTAGATGTTTCTATTGGAACAGACGTTTCTAGTGGTTATGTTTTAGTTTATGACCCAAGTTCAAATGATGCTAGCAAATGGCGGGCAATTAAATCAATTGATGCAAGATTAATATTTATTCCTGAGGCATCGTTTGGTACAGATTTTGAGTGGGTTAATGGGTATTTAGAATTAAGTGTTAGCGCGCAAGGAACACAAGGGACACAAGGAACTCAAGGAACATTAGGTAGTCAAGGAGCTGTAGGTAGCCAAGGTTCTATTGGAAGCCAAGGTACTATAGGTAGTCAAGGAGCGATTGGAAGCCAAGGTGTTGTAGGAAGTCAAGGTGCTGTAGGTAGTCAAGGAACTCAAGGAGTTCAAGGCAGACAAGGAACTCAAGGAACTATAGGCATGATTAATGATGCTTCATACAATGTTCTTTGGAATTGGCATGTAAGTGAAGATGCTTCTATAGTGAATTTAAGAACTAAGGATTCAAATATAGACACATCGATCAATACTCTCTATTCTTATGCAAATTCTACATTTGTTCCAAATGCTTCAATTGGAAGCTCGAGTTCACATACTATATTTTGGTTAAATGGATATTTGGAAGGAAGCACTGGATTGCAAGGAACTCAAGGAACACAAGGAGTTCAAGGAAGACAGGGAACTCAAGGAACATTGGGTAGTCAAGGAGCTATAGGAAGTCAAGGCTCTATAGGAAGTCAAGGTGTTGTAGGAAGTCAGGGTGCTGTAGGTAGTCAAGGAACTCAAGGAGTTCAAGGCAGACAAGGAACTCAAGGAACTGTTGGCATGATTAATGATGCTTCATACAATGTTCTTTGGAATTGGCATGTAAGTGAAGATTCATCAATAGTAAATTTAAGAACTAAAGATTCAAACATAGATACTTCAATCAATATTCTCTATTCTTATACTAACTCAACTTTTGTTCCAAATACTTCAATTGGAAGCTCAAGTTCGCATACTATATTCTGGCTTAATGGATATCTAGAAGGAAGTACAGGATTGCAAGGAACACAAGGTACTCAAGGAGTTCAAGGAAGACAAGGAACTCAAGGAACATTGGGCAGTCAGGGCGCTGTAGGTAGTCAAGGTTCTATAGGAAGTCAAGGAGCAGTTGGTAGTCAGGGTGCTATAGGTAGTCAAGGTACTGTAGGTAGTCAAGGAACTCAAGGAACTACAGGCATGGTTAATGATGCTTCATACAATGTTCTTTGGAATTGGCATGTAAGTGAAGACTCGTCAATAGTAAATTTAAGAACTAAAGATTCAAACATAGATACTTCAATCAATATTCTCTATTCTTATACTAACTCAACTTTTGTTCCAAATGCTTCAATTGGAAGTTCAAATTCGCATACTGTATTTTGGTTAAATGGATATCTGGAAGGAAGCACTGGATTGCAAGGAACTCAAGGAACTCAAGGAGTTCAAGGAAGACAGGGAACTCAAGGTGCTGTAGGTAGTCAAGGTGCTGTAGGTAGCCAAGGTGCTGTAGGTAGCCAAGGTACTATCGGTATTCAAGGTGCTGTAGGTAGTCAAGGTTCTATAGGAAGCCAAGGTGCTATAGGAAGTCAAGGTGCTATAGGAAGTCAAGGTGCTATAGGTAGTCAAGGAACTCAAGGAGTTCAAGGAATTATTGGAACTAACGCAGGTATTACATCATACACAAATCCTGCAGATAATAGAGTAATAACATCTGTTAATTCTACTACTATAAATGCTGAATCAAATCTATTATTCGATGGATCAATTTTAAGAGTAACTGGTGATGCTAGTATTTCTACAAATGTATTTATTGGAAGTACTTTAAGTGTTGGAAATATTTTATCAGGTGTTAGCGGTGTTTATGGGTTGGTTATTAGTAGCGCAAATGGAGGATTATATGTAGATAGAACTGGCGGAGGTGAAGCGTTTATATCACTATCAACAGATAATAGTAATGGAGCTCAAATAAGAGGATTGGCTACAGGTGGTATTAGATTTACAGATAAAACTAGTTCTACAGAGTATGCAAGAATAAATAGCTCAGGATATTTAGGTCTTAATACTACTAATCCTACAGCAAGATTAACTGTTATCGGTGATGTAAGTATAGCAGGAAATAGTATACTTTCAAAAAATTATTATCATTATATAGGAGATCCCAATACAGATGGATCTTGGAGATGGCTTATTAATGGTTCTGGAGATCTCGAGTTTCAAAAGAGAGTAAGCGGAACATGGACATATAAAGGAAAATTCTCATAAAATTTAGTATGGCATTTAAAACAGATAAAGCTTCTATAAATCAAAGTGCTTTAACATCTAATGTATTAGATGTTAGTGGAAACGCTATTATTTCATCTCTTAAAGGAACGGGATATAGAGTAGTTACAGTTGGAACAGACGGGTCTCTTTCAACATCATCTATTCCAACACCTCCTAAAGTATATGGATTGTTTGGAGACGGTTCATTGGGAGATGTAACATTAGATGTTAGTACAACTCTATCAAGAGATATGAATTATTATAATTTAACCATAAATAGCAATGTGTGGCTTAATACCGCTGGATTTGTTTTAAGAGTTTTTGGTACATTAACTATAAATTCGGGCGGGCATATTGCTTGTGATGGAGGTAATGGCGGGAATGGAACCGCAACTGCATATGGGTCTGGAGGAGCGCCTCCTTATTATAGTTCATCAATTTTTCCTTTTATAGGAATTCCTTCGGGAGGAGGTAACGGAGCAGTATATGTTTCTGCTGGAACGTCCGCATCAGCTGGAGCAACTGGTGGAGCAAGTAGTAATAGCGTTACTTATAATCCTCCCCCTATAATTAGAGCTGGAGCTGGAGGAGGCGGCGGTGGAGCTGTTGGTTCCGGATCATTTACAGCTGCAAATAGTTATAATGTAGATTTTGCTGCTGGAGCTGGAGGTACTGGAAAAAGTGCTGTGGTACCAAGTGCTTCTACACAAGGATGCGGTGGAGGCGGAGGAGGCGGTGGTGGCGTGCTTATTATTTATGCAAATACTATTAATAATGCTGGTTCAATTCATGCAAATGGCGGAAATGGAGGAAACGGATATTATGTTAGTGGTGTTGTACAAGCTGGAGGCGGAGGAGGCGGCGGAGGCGGCACTGTTATAGTTTTTTACAGAAAAACAACCGGGTCAGGATTAGGAACTATTACTGCAAATGCTGGATCAGCAGGATCTTATGGTACAGGTGGAACATCCGCAACTAATGGTATAGTTATAACATATAACATGTAAAATGTAAATGATTGCTTTATGGGCTTAATAACAGATAAATTATCAATAGGAAACGCATTATTATCAAGTTATAACTTAGATGTAAGCGGAAATGTTAGAATAGATGCATTAAGTGGCACTGGAACAAGAATGGTTGTTCCTGATGCAAGTGGATTACTTTCAACTGCTCCATATTCATCAACTCTTGATTCAACTGGATTAGTTGGTATATTCGGAGATGGCTCAGATGGTGATGTAACATTGTCCAGTTCAACTACTCTTACAAGAGAAATGAATTATAGAAATCTAACATTAAATGGTAGCGTTGTTCTTAATACAGCCGGATATATAGTGAGAGTTTCGGGTACATTAATTATGAGCGCATCTTCAATAATATCTTGTGATGGAAGCGCAGGGCAAAACGCGCCAGCAGCTGGAACTAAAGGAAATGGAGGAGGAAGCACAATGACTGCTGCAAGATATCCCTGGCAATGTGTCCCTGGATCAGGAGGCGCGGGAGAACAAAGAAGCGCTGCAGCAAACTCTAATGGTACGGGGGCTTCAAGAGGGAGCTCTACAACAACAGCTACATCTAGCGGCCCCGTCTTCATAAGAGCTGGTGCAGGAGGTGGAGGAGGTGGTGCTCATGGAAGCACAACTGGAAGAGTTGCGCCGGTTGCTGGTACAGCAGTTTGGCATGGAAATGCTGGTGGAGTTGGAGCAACAGCATCAGGAACAAGCACAAGCGCATACGCTTCAGGAGGAGGTGGTGGCGGAGGAGGCGGTATATGTGTCGTTTTCGCCAATGATGTTAGTGCGGGTACGTCTACATACATTCGAGCAAATGGAGGAAATGGCGGTAATGGGTATGTTGGAAGTAATGCCACAGGAGGTGGCGGTGGTGGTGGCGGCGGCGGAACCGCAATATTAGTTTATAAAACTTATAAAGCACTACCATCATTAAGTGCAAATGGAGGGTCTGTTGGAACAGGAGGTTCTGGAGGAACAAGTGGAAGCAATGGCTTAACAATATTATATAGAATAAAAGAATAAAGCATTATGGGATTTATCACTGATCAAGTATTATTAGGGAAAGAAACTATAGGTAGTTATCAATTAGATGTTAGTGGTGGAGCTAGAATAAGTAGTTTAGCTGGAACATCAAAAATGGTTGTTGCTGATTCTAGTGGTGTTTTAAGCACACAATCAATTTTAGATGCATCTGGTATAGGATATGTTGGATTTTTTGGAGATGGCGCCGATGGAGATGTATCAGTATCTACATCAATATCATTAACCAGAGAAATGAGTTATAATAATTTAACTGTTACAGGAACCGGAAATATTACTACCAATGGTTATATCATAAGAGTTAGAAGAAATTTAGTCATTAACTCTGGAGGAGTTATAAATTGTGATGGAAAAAATGGAAGCGGTAATACAGCAGGTACTGGTGCTTATTCTTCTACAGTATATCCTGAATTTGGCGTTCCTTCTGATGGAGGCACTGGAGGAGTTGCTAGTAGTGCGGGAAGTATTGCACAATCTGGAGCAGCAGGAGGAACATATGTTATAATAAATACAAACTCTCCTATTCAATTTAGAGTTGGATCTGGTGGAGGCGGAGGAGGTCAAATAAATAATGATAGTGGAGCACTAGCACAAGGGGGCAGAACTGTTTGGATGTTAGCTGGAAGTGGAGGAGCTGGTAAAGATGCAAACTGGGTATCAGGTACTGTTCAATTAAATGGAGGTGGTGGAGGTGGAGGTGCTGGTGTATGTTGTGTATACGCATATAGCATAAATAATGCAGGTGTAATAAGAGCAAATGGAGGAAATGGCGGTAATGGAGCAGTTTCTGGTTCTAACTCTGCAGGAGGGGGCGGTGGTGGAGGCGGTGGAGTTGTTATTGTTTATTATAGAACTACATCTGGTTCTGGTGTAGGAACTCTTCAAGCTAATGGCGGAACTGCTGGAACTGGCGGAGTTGATTCTGGATCAAATAATGGTTCAAGTGGCGTAACAATGTCTTGTAGAATATAAATAAAATAAAATACTATGGCGCTCTTAATTCAAAAAAGAGATTCATCTCTTTCTTTATATATTAGATTAGAATGTACCTTACATGTTACTGGAAAAATTATAATTGTTAGATGTCTAATGTTTTCTGATAGAGATTCTTATATGTTAAATAAAAAAATTTATGTAGAAAGAATTCCTAATTTCATACGTTTAGATTATAATAGAGAAATCGATGGGAATGACATTCTTTCTTTTTCTCATAATAAAGTACTAGAGTATTTAACATCTGAACATTATATAGAAGAGGATATAAATGATCCAGACACAGGTGAAATTGTAAAGAAAACAACATATATTCCTGCTTTTTGTAATAGTGAAGAAATTATAATTTCTGAAATATAAAACATTTTATTCATAGCTTTATATAATTATAAAAACAGTTAAAAATGAATAAAAATTTATGTAAAACTGTTCTTGAAGAAGGCGGAGATATAATTCCTTTAATCATTTCATCAAAAGATACAGGAGGAACGGGCTTAATGAATCCTTCTGTTTTTATTTATAATGGTAAACCTATTGTAAATTTAAGACATGTTAATTATACTCTTTGGCACTCAGAATTTCGTCAAAAATTTAATAATAATTGGGGGCCTTTAGCATATCTTCATCCAGAAAATGATATACATCTTAAAACTAATAATTTTTTACTTTTTCTTAATGACAATTATGAAACTGAGAGTTATTACAAAGTAAATATGAAGCTTGATTCTCCTAATCCTATGTGGGAATTTCATGGATTAGAAGATGCTAGATTAGTTTACTGGAATAATAAATTATATTTAAGTGGTGTTAGAAGAGATACAACTCCAAATGGTGAAGGAAGAATAGAGTTATCTGAAGTAATAATAAAAAATGATGGTGTAGAAGAAGTTTCTAGATTAAGAACCGAACCTCCAGGCCCTCCTTCATATTGTGAAAAAAATTGGATGCCTATACTAGATATGCCTTATCATTATGTTAAATGGTGTAATCCAACTCAAGTCGTTAAAGTAGATCCAATATCTGGAATAGCGGAAACTGTTTATTTATCAAATGATCGTATTCCTAATTTACCAGATTTTAGAGGAGGTTCTCAAGTTATAAATTGGATGGGTCTTAAAATGGCGTTTATTCATCAAGTTTTTCTATTTAATAATATAATAAAGCAAAAGGACGCTATATATGAGCATAGATTATTATTGTGGGATAATAACTGGAATCTTATTTTTATAAGTGAACCATTTAAATTTATGACAGGATTAATAGAGTTTTGTGGAGGAGCTGCAATATATAAAGATGATTTATTAATCTCCTTTGGTTTTCAAGATAATAGCGCATTTATTTTAAGAGTTCCAAAAGATAAAATTGAGAGTATTTTTGGATTTAAATATGATAATCTTAAAATTAATAATAAAATTACTCCTAAACATGTACTTACCGTTGAAGATAAATTAAAAGATTTTCCGCCCGTTTATTATATAAGTCATTATAAAGATAAAGAAAGAAGAGATATTTTAGAAAAACAATTTGAAGAGTATAAGATAAAATCACATTGCGTATTATCTACAGAAGAATCTGATAGAAGTAATATTATTAAAGGACAATTTATTCATCAATTAACTCCATGGCATCTGAATGTCACGGCATCACATTTAAAGGCCATAAAAGAGTGGTATGAAAATTCTAGTGAACCATACGCAATAATAATGGAAGATGATATATCACTAGAAACTATAAAATATTGGAATTTTACATGGAATGATTTAATGAATCACTTACCTTCTGATTGGAGATGCGTACAATTGTGTCTTATAAGAGATAAATTAAATCTTGTAAGTTTAAGAAGAAGATCATGGGATGATTGGTCTGCAAGTGCTTACTTAATAAATAGAAATTACGCAAATAAATTGTTATCAACATATTATGTAAATGGAGAATTTATTTTAGAAAAAACGGGAACTAATCTATTGCCTATAACTGAAAATATATTGTTTTTAGATCAGCAAAATCCCAATTCAATTTATGTTATGCCTCTATTTATAGAAAACGAGAAAATAAAAACAACATATGATCAAGAAAATTTAAATATTAAAAAGAATGAAAATGAATTTAGAATTCATAAAGAATCGTCTGAGTTCGTATTAAAATGGTGGAAAGATATTGGAAAATTTGTGGACATTAAAAATTTGATATCGTTATGAAGAAAGAATTAATTGATTTAATATATGATCCAAAAAATCCTCTTCTTAATTTTAAATTAGGTGTAAAATATGATGAACTGGGCCAATTATCTTCTGCAGTATCATTTTATTTAAGAGCTGCAGAATTTAGTGTAGATGACTTATTATCATATGAAGCATTGATAAAAATTTCTAGTTGTTTAGAGAGACAAGGAAATAGATTACATAGTTGCAAAGCAGCATTATTAAGAGCTATAGCTTTGATTCCTAATAGACCTGAAGCATATTTTCATTTATCTAGAATTTATGAGTTCATGGGAGAATGGCATGATTGTTATACTACATCATGTTTAGCAGAAACAATGGATTTTAAAGATGAAAGAGTTTTATTGACAAATGTAGGTTATCCTGGAAAATTTGTGTTTACATTTCAGAGAGCTGTATCTGCTTGGTGGATTGGGTTATTTGAAGAATCTTTGGCATATTTTAGAAAACTAGAAAACAATCCTCTAATAGGTTCTCCTTATAAAGAATCAATAAAAGATAATTTATCAAGATTAGGAGGAACTTATAAGAAAGCAATTACATATGAAAAAGAATTGTATAATGAACTGAGACTTAAATTTCCTGGCGCAGAAACAATAGAAAGAAATTATTCTCAGTGTTATCAAGATATGTTTATTCTTTCGATGTTAAATGGAAAAAAAGAGGGGACGTTTATAGAATTAGGCGCAGGAGATCCTTATTACAATAATAATACAGTTTTATTGGAAAAAATGTTTGGGTGGAAAGGCGTATCTATAGATATAGATGAAAATAAGATTGAAAATTTTAAGAAACAAAGAAGCGCAATTGCAATTGCTGCCGATGCACTAAAAATTAATTATAATAATCTACTAACTCAAAATACTTATGATTATCTTCAAATAGATTGTGACCCTGCTATAACATCATTTAAAGTGTTAAAGAAAATTCCTCTCGAAAGAGTTAAATTTGCTATAATAACATTTGAACACGATAAATATTGTGATGAAAACAAAGATATACAAGAATTATCAAGAAAATATATTGAATCATTTGGATATGTATTAGTTGTAAATAATATAGCTGAAGATGATTGGAGTAGTTTTGAAGATTGGTATGTACATCCAGATTTAGTTGATAAAGATATAATAGAAAAAATGAAATGTATTTCAGATAATGCAAAAAGAGCTGATTTATATATGCTAAATAAAATAAAATGCTAATATGAACAAAATTTCATTTATTCTAAAGGGATATTTATCGTGGATATGGTACTACATATATGCTCCATACAGAAGAAGCGTTAAAGAAGAAGCTAAAAGAAGAATTAAAATTTGTGAATCTTGTGAATATTTTAACTCCACGCTAAGAAGCTGTGAAGTATGTGGATGTTTAATGGATGTTAAAACGAAAATGATATTTCCTTTAGATGAAGAAGGCATTTCAATTGGGGGTTGTTTAGAAAGAAAATGGTAAGAGGGCTTAAGCCCTCTTTTTTTTAAATATATATAAATAAATATGCTATTTAATGTCTAATAATGATATAAATAAAGAAAATTTAACTGCCGCAAATCCTGAACAACTTGTTTCAAACAGTGAAATTACAAACAACGAAAAGATGAATGATGTTACGGGAATTGTTGGTGCATCTACAACTAATGTCGTTTTTGATGTAAATAAATTAACAAAATCTGTTCAGAATTATTTAGCATTAAACACATTAGCAAATAAAATGTTAGGTTATGACTTTAAATGGTTCAGAGCAATTCCTCAACAACGTTCAAAAGATGTTATTTTTCAAGAATATACTTTATCAAATGTCGAAGAATGCCCGCTAGATATTAAAGCTATTATACCTCAAGGTACAGTTCCTGATAGTAAGTACACATATGATTTAATGGGATTAGAATATGAAGTTCCATTTGAAATACAAATAGATAAAAAATATTGGGAATCTATAGCTGGAGTTGGAACGGCGCCTCAGAAAAAAGATATAGTTTATATGGTTTTATCAAATAAATTGTATCAAGTTGAATCTAGCTATTTATTTAGAGGTTTCATGGATCAAGAAACAACTTGGAAAGTGCATTTAGTAAAATATCAACCAGAAGCTTCAAGAAGAGAAGGACAGCAATTAAAACAGACAATAGATCAATACACTGTAAGCGCAGAAGAATTATTTGGAAAAGCTGTATCTAATGAAGTTAAAGATGCAATTAATGATACACAATTTAGTCAATTTAATGGAACTGAAAAAGATATGTATAAGAATTTTGATTCTAAACTTGAAACAGTTTCAGAATCTATAGATATATATGGAACTATAGTTTCTCAATCATTTTATGATATGAGAACATCGTCAACATTTAACGCGATTACATATAATGTGGAAGATATTATAAATACAGATAAAGATAGAAGTGTAACAGCCTGGTTTAAGCCTTTAATCTCAAATAATGATTATTATAATATAACATCTATAACAAATATAGTTACATCATTATTACCAAGTGATTTAGAGGAATATAATGAAGATCTATATAATAGAGCTAATTATACTATAACAATAGATAAAGTACCAACGCTTTCAAAAATTAATATTGATGATAATGTAGTTATATCAAGACCCGGTTCTCTTAATTTTTATGCAAAAATTGTTGCAATTAGCATAAATCCTCTTAGATATCATTGTATAATTAATCCGTTTGTCATCGAATATTTAGAGAATTTAACTCCTACGCCTGGTCAATGGGTATCACAAAGGGGTTATAAATTACAAGTTAAAAATCCTATATCTATAATTGATGGAGTTAATGATTTTGATGAACATGTGTTAGGAGTAAATATTTTTGCTAATCAATATATTTCTATTAATTATTCACACTCTTATTCGGATGAAAATTCATATGTGGTAAGATTGGATGAGAAACTAGAAGATGATAAGTGGTATGCAATTGTTGTAAATATTGGAAATACATGGAATCAATATAAAATTTATATTTGGGAAAGTGACCCGACTGATAAAAATTCAAAATTAAAAATCAATTCATATAAAACTCTTAAATTATATCCAGAAGAAATATATGTTAAGAAATATACTATAAATAAATCAGATTCTTATTTAACCAACATAAGATTATTTACGACTACAATAGAAGAAGACAGACAAGCAGGTGAATTACTATCATACTTTAGTAAAAATGGTAGTCAAATTATTATTGGAGATAATGCAGATCCTATTCTTCGTCTTCCGTATATTTCAAAACATAGATAAATATATTTGCAATATAAATTTGTTTAATTAAATAAAAATAACTATGAAATTAAAAGAAGAAAGAAAAGAATTGGAAAAGATGTTAAATAGTTCTCCGGATAACATAGAGAAAAATGTTCTTAAACCAGAAGAGGATATTCCGGGGCTAAAAGCAGAACCTGTGACAAATGTTGATTTTGATCAGTTAAAAAAAGATTGTGAAGAAGATGCGCGTATCATGATAACAAATGCCATAGCATTTATTATTCCAGAAGATATGATAGAAAATAATGAATATTTGAAAAATAAACTTGAAGTAGATGTTATATCTCTTGGTAGTATGATTTATCAGTTACGTACAAATGAGGCAATGCAAAAAGCTTTAATTGATCAGATTAATCTCGGAATGGTAAATGCTAGAATGTTTGAAGTATTTGCCGCAATGTCAAAAACTGTTGGTGAATTAAATAAACAACTCATACAAACAGTTGAAGCTATAAAAGAAACTTATAAATCATTTAAAGAAGATATAAAAGAAAAAAGAACAGAAGCTTTAGGCCCTACTCAACAAAGTGTAGGTATTTTAAAATCTGGTGATGGAGGTGTTGTCACAAGAGGAACTAAAGAACTTATAAAAAGAGTAAAAGATGCCAAAAGCAATGTCTTTAATAATAATGATGATTATATTGATGACGCAGAAGTAATTCCTAATATTAATATTCCTTAAAATATGCCTTCTATAAAAGTATGGAATAGCGAGCTTGTACAACAAGCAATAGATAAATTGCGCATGGGTATCCAAACAGATTTGTCCTGTTTTCATGAAAATGATATTGAGTTAAAAGCTGCTAATATTTTATTCCAATTAACTTCAGAGGAAACAGATGAATTTGATAAGTGCTCTCGTGATATTGTATATTTTGTTGAAAAATATTGTAGATTTTTAACAGATAAAGGTAGAACTGTTGTTAAATTAAGAAGTTATCAAAAGAAAATATTAAGAGCTTTAGCAGATGAAACATATGATGATAAACTTAATGATTTAGTTCCTAAAGTTAGAAATATCATAATGCTTCAAAGCAGACAATCAGGAAAAACTACAACCATAACAGCTTATTTTGCTTGGTATATGTGCTTTCATTATGATAGAAATTTAGCCATTTTGGCTAATAAACAAGCTACTGCATTTGAGATAGTAAGTAAAGTTACAGATGTTTTTAAAGGCCTCCCTTTCTTTTTAAAGCCAGGAATTATAAACATAGGTTCAGGTGGAATGAGGCTTGATAATGGTTGCTTTTTAACATCTCAAGCTACAACGAAAACCGCTCAAATAGGTTTTACTATTCATGTACTTTACGCGGATGAGTTTGCTCACATACAAAAATCAATAGCAAATGATTTCTGGAGATCTGTTTATCCTACTCTCTCTTCATCAAATATTTCTCAATGTATCATTTCATCTACTCCAAATGGTACTGATAATATTTTCTTTGAAATATGGGATAAATCACAAAAGGGGTTAAATAGTTTTGTCGGTATTAGAGTTGATTGGTGGGAAGTTCCCGGAAGAGATGAAGAATGGAGAAAGAAAACGATGGCTGATTTTGGAGAGGAAAATTTCGCTCAAGAGTTTGAATTGAATTTTAATGTAGGAGGTTCGAATCTTCTTTTACGTGGAAATGATTTAATGTTCATGAATAAAATAGAAAAGCAATATGTTTTTCATGAGTTAAAAAGAACAGATTTAGACGAATCTTTATATAAAAACTTAAAATGGCATCCTAATTTTGATCCAAATGATATTTTTGATTCTAAAAAATATAGATTCGTATTAAGCGTTGATACAGGAGAAGGAAAAGATGAAGATGAATTGAAAGATAATGATTATAATGTATGTAATATATTCAAAGTTGAACCAAAGAGTATAAGCAGTTTAAAGAAACTTAAAAAGGATAAACTAAACATTAAAAATATGTTTAGATTAGTACAAGTTGGTTTATATAGAGATAATATAAAAGATGAAGAAAATTGCGCAAATGTAACGAAAGCTTTAGTTTTTGATCAATTTGGTTCAGAACTTTGTAAAGTAATTATAGAAATGAATTTTAATGGAAAGTATTTCTTAGATAAATTAGCAAATCACAGCAAATATGACGAATCAGTTATATTACACACATATCATACGAAACCTATTCCCGGTGAAAAAACGCCAAGAAAAAAACCTGGATTTAAAGTAACGGGACAAAATAAAGATATATTCTGCAAATTATCAAAAAAATTAGTTAACGAAAAAACTTTAATATTAAATGAAAAAGAAACAATAAAAGAATTTAAATCATTTGGTAAAACAAAAAATGGAAAATGGAGAGGAATTGGATGTCATGATGACATTGCAATGAGTACAATAAACATATCTCATTTGTATGAAGAAAAAGACTATGAAGATTGGCTATATGATTTTTTAAATGAAATGGAAGAATCTGATGTTAAAAAATTAATGTTTGAATTACTTGAAGAATATACAGAAAATACTGATATTAATGATGAAATGTTTCATGATATTTATCTTAATGATGAAGATAATGATGCAAAAAAGTTAGATGAAATTTATAGAAAGATATATAGAAAACAAACAACATATAAATATAAACCAAGTTTTACATTTGATAAAAATTTTCATATATAAAAAATAGTTATTTTTTATTTTTTTAAGTAAAATATATAATAAAAGAATGTTACTATTTTTTATGAATAAATAAATAGATTCATAATAGAATAAAAATAATTAAATTAATATGGCAAGAGTTTCATTAGACTTATCACAATTTAAATCAGCTGGAGTCTATACAATAGAGATAGATAATACAGAACGTATAACAGTTACAACTCAATCATTAAGATTAGTCCCCGGGTTTTCTACACAAGGGCCCTTTAATACACCGGTTTTTATAAGATCAACAAAAGATTTAGAAAGATTTTATGGCCCGTTAGATGTTAAATTGGAAAAGAAGGGATCATTTTTTCATAGATCATTGCAGACATGTTTATTAACATCTCCAGTTTTTGCCATTAACTTACTTAAAGTTGATGATAATCCCAATTCTCCTACAAGAGATGAAGTGGAATATATTGGTTTAAATTTAAGTTCATGGAGTGAGGAAGATGTTTCATTATATAATGATGCAAAAAATGATTTATTTGTTAATTTCTTTAATCGTCAAAGATTTTGGACACCTGATCCAGAATATTTACAGGGTGTAGTAGTTAATGGATATGGAGCAGCTTCTGCTCTAGAAGCTCCTCTATTTCAATTAGTAAATTTAAGTACTAAGAAATTATCATTCATTATAAGAAAAGCTCAAGGATTATCACAGTATAGTGTATTTGCGAAAGATTGGTATGGCTCAGAAAATAATATTCCATACGAATGGATTAGACCGTATGATTTAATAAAGGATTTCTTTATTCAGGTTATTGCAGTTGAAGGTGATTGGACAAATTATTCAGCGTTATCAACTGATCCTTATTACTCACAATTTTTTAACGCCAACGGAATTATTCCTAATCAACTGCAAAATTTCTTAAATTCTGCGAATGTTAATTTAGTTGGATCGTGGGTGGGATGTATTATTCCAGACTTTAAGGATAAAACCGGTTCTGAACAGTATATTGAAACTATAATTAATGGTTCAACTCCTTTAACAGGAATATTGATGAACATCAATCATCAAGCATTAGATCAATTAAATTGGAATGAATCTGTAAATAAATGGGTTATTGGTGAAGGAACAACAGAAACTCCATATCAAGTTGATTTGGTTGGGCACAATTTGATTGATAAAGATGATTCAACACCCATTAAAACTGTATTCTTAAGTTATGATATAGATGTAAGTGATGCTATAATTCACTTAAATCCAGATGTTAGTGTAGCAGATTCAACATACAAGAAATTTTATGTTCCTGTATCTGACGCCGCAATGATAACAGTAGGTTCTTTGGTAAAGAAAAAAGTTGCTTCTGGTGAAATTCCCGGAGTTACATATGTTACCTCTAAAATATTTGATGGTTCTAGATATGTAATAGAAACTGCTGAACCGGCTGAAGATGGAGGAGGTTGTTGCCTTACAGTTCAAAAATCTATAGATGACGCATCTATTGCTACACACTATAAGTTTATTCAATTAGATGGTTTAACTCTTAAAAATAGGCATCTTCCTGGATTTGATGAATCAGGAGCGCCCTCTGTAGAAGAAGGTGTAAAGAAGATTTATGGAATGCTAGAAGATCCTGGAGTTAGAAGAGGATTAACAAATCCAGATATGATACAGTATCGTTATATTGTTGATACTATGGCATATGGTCTTAGGTCTGAAATGGGTGGAAAGGCGTATCTTTCAAGATTAGCAAAAGCTAGAGGAAAGACAACTGCTATTATTAATGCTCCATCTATGGCTCAGTTTGCATCTTCTGCCGATCCATATTTCTGCGACACATTTGTAAATGGTGTTGATCCTACTCCAATTTTTAATACAATGTATATTCCGCAAGGTGGAAATCCAGATATGCCGAGATCATTTAAATTTAGTTTCCCAACAGAAGAAAATGGTTCTAAATATTCCGGAATATTTGGTCCATTCTTAAAATATAATGATGGAGGAAAAATTATAACTGTTCCTCCGGCAGCAGATGTAGCTAATGCATATGTAAGAAAATTTTTAGGAGGAGATCCTTATGCAATTGTAGCTAATCGACAAGGTATTCTTTCTAATCCAAATATTGCGGGTGTAGAATACAATATCGATAAAGAAGATAGAGATTATCTTGAACCATTTGGATACAATTCAATTATAGAAAAACCATCATCTGGACAAGTAATGATTTATTCAAATGCAACTGCGTTCCAAACTGTAAAGAGTGATTTTAACAACTTACATGTTAGAGAACTTCTTAATACTCTTGAATTAAAGTTTGATGAAGTATTACAGTCTTATGTTTATACACGTAATAATGCAATAACAAGATTAAACATTGTAAATTCAATTACTCCTATTCTTGAAACAGCTAAAGATGCTGGTGCAATTGAAAAATATGAAATTACAATGGATGAATCTAATAATACATCAGACATTATAGGAGAAGGATTTGGAATAATTGATATAGGAGTTTGGGTAACCGGAGCATTAAGTAAGATAGTTAATAGAATTACATTAAATAGAGATAAAGGTATAAGTTCAGGCGGATTTTCAATTTAACATAATAAAAAAGAATAAATATAAATAAAATAAAATAAAAAATTATGGCAGATTTTAACAGTCAAGGTAGTTTCGGATTAAGCCATTTTAGAAACTCTAGAGCATCTCAAGAATTATATGAACCAGTATATTTGAATTTGTTTACTATACAAATTCAATTACCTCCAGGTGTAGGAGCTTCTGATGAAGATACTGATTTATTACTAGAAAATGTACAAAATATAGGCGGTTTGAAATCACATAAGTTTCCCACAAGCGCCGTAACACAGTATTATAAATGGGCCGCTAGAAGATTTGCTGGCGCAAAACCTTCAGAAACAACCATGGATTTAACTATTGATTTTGAAGTAAACTTAGATAGAACTCCAAGCGCATATATTCTTAAAACATTAAGAAAATGGTGTGACTTGGTTTACGATCCTCTTACAGGAAGAACGGGATTGAAGGCAGATTATGTTGCGCCCTGGATGCTGATAACTATGTATGATAGAGCTGCAAGACCTTTTTGGCAATGGAAATGTTATAATGTATTTCCTACTACAGCTTTACCTGAACCTGCGCTAGGGTATCAATCAGAAGAAATTTATAAAATAACTGGTTTTGGAATTGCAGTTGATAATTGGGACGAAACTATTGTGTAAAAAAACTTAGACATTTAAAAAAGGATTAGTTAAATACTAATCCTTTTATTTTGCCATACATACTTATTATTTCCTATTCCCCATATTCTTGCATAACCTTTTTCTTGCATTATTTCTGCTTCAGTTTTATTTGGATCTGCACCATTCTTTACTAAAATATGTTTCATAAAACTACTTCTATGATATCTTTTTTGAAAATCAGTCCACCAATAGTTTATTTTAGTATGACCTAAATCATCAAATCCTAAAATACTATATATATTTCCATCACCAATATCTAAATTTGCGTATGTTGTAATTTTAATAGGGTTGTAATTATCCACAAAATATTTAAATAATTTTGAAGCCCCGCCTCTTACATTATATCCTAATTTAGAACAAAATCTAAGTAATTCATATTCATTTTCTTTAGACTTTTGCCCCAAAATAAATCTTGTTTTTCCAAATGTCATTATTGAAACTAGTTCTTCATTATAAAATAAACCTATATTAAAAGAAGAAGGACAATTTCCTTGAATATGATTATTATTTAAAAAAATAGTTTTTTCTAAAGTATTTAATTCTTTTATTTCACATTTTCTTGCATCTATTTTTTGTTGATTACTATTTACAGCATTACACAAAATAGATTTTACAATATTTTGTTTAAATTTCCAATCATCTTCCCATATAGTTATTATTTTTATTCCATTATTTTTAAAAAATATAAATTTATCATAATGATAAGTTTTTTCTCTATTTTTCTCACTATGCCAGTATAAACCATTAAATTCTATACCTAATTTTAAATCTGGTAAATAAATATCTAGTTCATTATTTTTAAATTGCCTATAGTTTTTTTCTATTTTTTTATTATAAACTTTTTTGATAAAATCATAAACTTCATTTTCTTCTTTACTAGAAAACATCATATTTTTATGATCTTTACAATATAAAGTAAAACCAAACCCAGGTGGCTTTAATAACTCACATTTATTGTTACAATTTTTTAAATTACATTTTGGTGATTCATAAATTTCATTTTTTAGAAAATATATTTTATCTGAAAATTTTAAATTTAAAGAATTTTGTATTTTATTTCCAGCTACTTCTAAACATATTATAAATTGTAAAATACACGGGAGACAACAAATAATTCATTATAAAGAACTAAATAACGTTAAAATTCCAGATGAATATAAAATTTTATGTCCAAAATGTAGAGATTTTTATTTAAGTGATTTATATATACCGACAGAAGAAGATAAAGAAAAATGTATAAAAGCATTAAAATCTATTCATTTTTGTTCTTCTAAAATACAAAATTCAATAAATTAAATAATTAATCATAAAAAATATAATTTAAAACCATACTTTTATGACTTGAATTTTGCTGAAAAACTCTAAAAGATTTTTTACAATCTTCTAAAGAAACTCGATATTTCAATTTCAAGTTTTTTATTTCAAGAAAGAACTCTTTCCAATCTTTATATTTAGTAGCCATTTCCTTCCATTGGTGTTTTACCAATAGATCTGGATAGAATGCATTCCTGTTTTTCTTTACTCTATATTCAAAGCCCCTTCTTGCAATCTCTATTGAAGCATTTACTGCATCTGTATAATCATACCGTAAATTTCCAATGAAGCTTGAGTAAGCTGGATTAACTGAATAAAGTTTGATTCCTTCTGTGTTTAATCTCTTATTTAAATTGTTGATGAATAATTCTCTTTTCCAAAGATTTTTGTTTTTTCTATTTCCTATATGATTATGTTTTTGTTCTTTATTTAACTTTTGTTTAAAATGTAAATCTTCAATAAAAACTGACTTGCAATTGAATTGTTTTGCTAGATTTGCAATCGATTTACTTATTTCATAGGTTTCAAACTTTAATTTATTTTGAAAGTATTTCATTCTGTCTGAATTTGTACTCAGCTTTTCATTTAAAATTTTGTTAAAAATAGGCTTCAAACTAAATTCTTGAGTATAGATAATATTTTCATTTTCTAAAATAGAAATTCCAATAGTATCTGGATTTAAATCAATGCCCAAGTATCTGTTTTCATTTAAATTTCTGGCCTTTTCACTTTTAAATTCTTCAAAACTTATATAGATATATTCTAAATCAAGTCTAATTGAATAAGTATATCCTTTTTGGTGTTTAACCTCATTAAGTTGTTGAAGCTTGAATAATTCATTCTTTATATTGTTTCTTAAATTGGGTAATTTTATTTCAATATGTTTGTTCCTATTTAATTTAAAGATGATTTGATTGTTTTCAATTATATCTAACTTAAATGAACGATTACCTTGTCTAAGTACTTCACCTTGACTGTTTAAAGGACTTAATCGTTTAAGCTGATACTCTTCTTTTGATATTTTACCTTGGCATCTTAAGATGAAATTCTTTTTTCCACCAAATATAACTTTTTCATTACTAAATCTTGAGTGAATTGCTTTAGCATCTTTGATTGCGCATTGAATTAACCAAGAGTTTAGCAAATCAACAGTGTTTAATGATTTAGTTAAATATCTAACTTCTTTTTCTGTTTTATTTTCAAGAAAACGATTATAACTATGCCTAACAACAGATGAATATTGTTTAAGTATAGGTGTTAAATCTTCAGATGATTTATATGGAAGCTTAATCGTTTTCACTTCGTTATTACTTTAACTATATAAAACATAATATATATAATATAAAATATATATTAAAGAAAATTATATTTTTTATGTTTTTTTATCATAAATTATTGTTAATTTTTAATATAGAATTATAAAATTTTACGCAAATGCTAGAAGATAAAGAAAAACAAGAAGAAACCCTTAAAAATTACGTTGAACAACAAGAGGGCCTGCCTTCAATTGACCCCATAGGGCCTAAAATTATCGAAGTTCCAACAACACAAATACCTTGGCAAAGAGAAAAAAACTTTCCTTTAGGAAATCAGATTGGGTGGATTCCGCTTCCAATAAAATAAAAATAACAACAATTTAATATGAAAGCAAAATTTGTTAAATCATTTTTACCCGAAGAATGGGTTTCTACAGATACAGGAATAGACAGATATCTTGATAATGCATCTACTAGATATTATCGCGCGAATAAGAGTGATAAAAAAACAGAGGAAGATGAGGATGAAGATAGCTACAAAGAGAATAATGATGAAGATGATATAATTTCTCAATATGTACCATCGCCCGATGTGAAACTTACGCCCGAAGATTTTAAAATGTACGTTGATCAACTTATAAATTTTATATATAAAAAAGACCCAAAATTAGCGTTTCATATTTTTGTAAATGTCATTAAGACTCATCCTTATATTTCTAAGAGACCTGTGGGGTTTCATGGTGAAAATTTATACAAAAATACAATAGAAAAATTCTTATCACTTTATAAAGTCTAAAGGTACGAAAAATACATCTATTTTTCTTTGTGAAACTTTAAAAATTTTTTATATATAAAATATATAAATAAAAAATACTATGAATAATTACGAAGCATCTGATAAAGAAAATCAAGAAAAAATTTTAGAGGAGTATGTTAAATCACAAGAAGGTACATCAGATATTGTAAACTCTTCGGTTTCAACTATAGGGCCTCCTATAACAGAAGTTCCTAATGCAAAAATTCCTCAAGAAAGAGAAAAAAGTTATCCTCTTGGAAATCAAATAGGGTGGATACCAATTCCTGTTAGAGATCTCCCGACACAAGGATTGTTTTATCCAGAAGGAACTGCAATTGCCATTCGTTCTGCTACTGGCGCAGAAATAAGACACTGGTCTACGCTTAACGATGATCCTAATACTAATCCTAATTTTCTTTATGATATGGATGATATGGTAAACTATATCATAGAGAGATGTGTAACAATAAAAGCTCCCAACAATGAAAATGGTGTATATTTATCATGGAAAGATATAAAAGAAATTGATAGATTTTATTTACTTTTAGCTATTCACGAATTAACATTTCCAGAAGGAGAAAATAAACTTCAAGTAAAGGTAGATGAAAATAAATCAATTGATGTTAGAAAAGAAATGGTTAGCTATATAACAATAGACCCTAAATTAATGAGACATTATGATGAAGTTGATAGATGCTTTGTATTTAAAAAAGGAGAAAAATTTATAAAAGTTGATATTCCAAGCATAGGAGTTACACAGTGGATTAAAAGTTACATTTTAAGAAAACAACAAAATCAAGAAAGCTTTGATATGGATTATTTAAATTATGCTCCATTTCTTATTAGAAATTGGAGAGGTTTAAATGATACTGTATTTAACAAATATGTAGAAGAATCTTATAAATGGGATATAAATACTATTTCCTTATTAGCTAGTATTAGAAAAATATTCTCAGATACAATTAATCCTGTAATTAAATATGTTGATGAGGGAGGTACGGAGCATATAGCTCCACTCAACTTTCAAGGGGGGATTAAATCTATTTTCCTTATTTCAGATCCATTTAGCCAACTGGAATAAGATAGAGTTTATATTTGCTCATAAATTGCACATTCCTCCATCTGAACTCGAAAGATTGGAGTACTATCGTATTTATTATCTTATTAAAGAGTACGAAGAATATCTTAAAAAAGAAAACGAGCAATACGAAAAACAGAAGAAAGAGGCAGAAAAGAGTAGCAAATTTAGTTCATCATCTGCAGATTTCGGTGGATTTAAAATTCCTAAATTTGATATCCCTAAATTTGATGTACCAAAATTTTAATTGTTCTCAATGACGTATTCATAAAAGCATTTTTCTCAATTATTTAAATATATAAAATAAATTTATATTGTTTGTAAATGGATACGCCTGTAAAGCTATTAACTGACATACTAGCAGTTCTTGATCAAATAAGTAACAAACTTGATTCTCAAAGTGAAGCGGGAAAAAGAAAAACGACGCCAACAACCATTAATTTAGGATCAACTGGAATTATAAATTCTTTACTTGGAAAAAAGGGCGCTGCTGCTCAAATGGCGGAAGATGTTGAAAAACTTAAAAAGGCCATGAGCGGCAATTTTATTAAAAATCTAAATAATAGTGTAGATAAGTTAGCAGAGTATAACAAGCTTTCTGAAAAACATTCAAAACTGAAAACTGCTTCAGGGTGGGCTCATGCAGCAATGGATATGGGAAAAGCTCTTATGTATATAGCTGGAGGTGTATTATCATTCACTCTTTCAATAAAAATTGCGTCCAGCCAATTAAATACAAATGCTGCAGGAGTATTTGGATTCATTTTGGCTTCTATGGCAGTACTCGGCTTATCAATGATAATAATAACAGCAGAGGATACTATTGGTGAAAAGATATCAGGAGAAATAATGGGTGGAAATCTAAGTCTAAAAAATATATTTAAGGAAAAAATAAAGAGCAATAAAAATAGAAATAAATCTGCAATACAAAACGCAAAAGATATGGGAATTGCTCTCATGCTTATTGCGGGTGGAATTCTTTCATTTGCTATATCATTATCTCTTTCTGCTGTAACACTTGGAGTAGGTATTCTAGCAGTTCCTCTAGTAGTATTGGGAGTTATTTCAATATTAGGATTATCGATGATAGTATTATCTGCGCTTAGTTCTGTTGGCGACCGTGTAGCAAAAGGGCTTGCGCCTACTGGAAAGAAGACTGCTGCAAGCACTAAAAATGCAATACAAAACGCAAAAGATATGGGAATTGCTCTCATGTTTATTGCTGGGGGAATTCTTTCATTTGCTATAACATTAAAAGTTGTTCCAATATTATTAAAAGAGCAAAATTTAGTAAATTCTCTATTAGTGATAGGAGCTGTTATATTGGGATTAGTTTCTTTAATATTCATAATGGCTATTGCTAATAAATTTATAAATATTGGAATAAAGACCGCAATAGGTATAGGTGTATCTGTTATGATATTAGCCGGTAGCATACTAGTTGTAGCTTTAGTATCAAAGGCCTTACTTGAAATGTTTAGAACTTCAAAAGTTGATGAAAAAGGTAAGAAACAAAAATCTGGGCCCTTTTCAGCATTTGGAGAAGCTATAGCTTCTATTGGAATATTTGGATTATTTACTGCTGGTTTAGCTGTAATGTTATGGGCTTTAGGGCTTCCAGTTGTATCTGGACCAATTTTATTAGGATCTATGACATTAATAACTATGGCCATTGGATTAATACTTACAGCAAAAGCTATTAAAAAAGTTAATGACACAATGAAAGAAATGGGTGGAGCTGAAGGAATGAAGAGAATTGCAGAAAATATTAGATTAATGGTTGGCGGAGTTATAAGTGGTATAATTGCCGGAGTTATGGGAAAAGATGAAGCAACAAAATTATCTGATGCAGATATAACACTTAAAGATGTAAAACAATTTAGAAGAGCAACTAAAATTATAAAAATGTTAGGAACTATTTCTTCTTCTTTAACTAAATTTGCAGAAGGCTTAAAAGCATTTTCAAAAGTAGGAGAAATAGCATCACTAGAATATGAAGAAAAGGATGGCGTATTAAAGCCTAAGTTAAGTGGTGAAAAAATTCATGTTTCTGTAATAGCAAAAACTATAACTGATACATTTGGTGTATTCATAAAAAATTTAGTAGAGAGTACTGAAAGTTTAACGAAAAGACAGGCAAAAGCATTAAAAACTTTAGGTAAAGCTTTAACGGGAGACAGAGGAATAATATCAGCTGTAAGTCAATTTTCAACATTATTAAAAACATTTGCTGAATTTGGAGCTAAGTCAGAAGTATATGTTCCTGCTGTAGTTGATGAAAATGGAAAAGTGTTAAAAGCCGCAGAAAATGTTCCTATATCTAAAGTTGTTGAAAATATAGTTACTGGATTTAAAACTTTTATAGAACAAATTTCTGGCAAATCATCTGTATTTAAAGAAGGAGGAGCTCTTTCGGATAAAATAGTGGGGTTAACAGAAGTTTTAATTGGTACAGAAGGAGGATTTCTTAGAAGAAAAAAACCTGGAATTTTAACTGGTATATCAACGTTTAATGATATGTTGTTAACATATTCCGAATATGGAGCAGATGGAACAATTCCGAAAAAAGATAAAGATGGCAATATTATTAAAGGACCTGGAATTAAAATAACAGACATAGTTTCTAGAATAATTTCAGGATTAAGTCTTTTTGTTACTTCATTATCTAAAGCTTTAACTTCTCCAGGTATGGATATAGAAAAAACTTCAAAAGATGTTAAGGCTAAGATTTCTTCATTAACAGATATTATTGAATCATTTAATAAATTAGCAGAAGCAAATGAAGGAATGGACAAATTAGCGAATTCAACCGGTTTATTGGCGAATAATATAGGTTTATTAGTAAATAACACTAAAGGATTAGATACAGGCAAATTACAAACATTGGCTGATATAACAGCAAAACATGCTGTTGCAACAAAAGGAGTTGAAATTTCACCGTCTTCGCAAGCATCTTCAGGAGCATCACAACAATCTTCTACACCCACAGATTGGAATAAAATTGGAGATATTATAGCAGATAAAATAGCTGCAAAGTTAACCGGTTTTGGAGCGGGTGAATTTAAATTTACTTTTTATGATAATCATACCGGTGTTCTTGAGATCAAAAAATAGAAATTTTAAATCGTAAAAAACTATTATCACTATTTTTTATATAAAATAAAAATTATGATACAATATGTCAATTTAGTTAAAACTATTTTAGAAAATGGTGTTGAGAAAGAGCCAGCTAGATCTAATATGCCAAGTACTATAGGAGTATCTAATGCTATTATTAAAATGAATTTATGTGAAGGCTTTCCTTTGTTAACTACTAAAAGAATTTATTTTAAAGGAGTTTTAGCGGAATTATTATGGATATTACGCGGAGACACAAATATAAAATATTTAGTTGATAATAATGTTAATATTTGGAATCAAGATTCATATCGATGGTATTTAAAAATTTGCAAAAACAATAAAATAGATGTTGTATTTGATACAATTGATAAATTTGTAGATTTTGTAAAAAATAAAGAAAAATACCAAAATGATTCTAAATATTCTAATCATTTAGAAAAATTAAAAATCCTGAAATACGAGATAGGTGATTTGGGTAAAGTTTATGGATACCAATGGAGGAATCAAAACGGTGTCGACCAAGTACGAGATGTGATCGAGGGGCTTTTAAATAATCCATATAGTCGTTATCATATCATAGACGCTTGGAATAAATCAGATTTTGAAGAAATGGCACTTCCGCCCTGTCATTTACTTTATCAATTTATAGTTAGACCAATATCACATAAAGAGAGAATAAAAATTTTATACGATAAAGAATTATACGTAAAAAGAGATTTTGAATATACTGAAGATGAATTAAATAAATATGATATACCGAAGTTTTATTTAGATTTAAATATGTATCAAAGATCAACAGATGTTGCGTGCGGGCTTCCCTTTAATTTAGCTTCAATGTCTTTACTTTTAATGATTATGTCAAAAACTTGTAATATGATACCCGGAATAGCTACATGGATTGGTGGAGATGTACATATTTATATTCCTCATATAGAAAAACTAAAAGAACAAATAAATAGGCCCCCTCTTAAACTTTCTAAAGTTTATATAAATAAAAAAATAAATAACATGAATGATATAGAAAAATTGAACATAGATGATTTTATTTTACACGAATATATATCTCACCCATCTATTAAATATGAGTTATTTACGGGGCTATCAAATGCATAAAATCATTAATAAAGATGATGAATACTTATATTTTAGTTAAATTTTTTGAGTGGTTATATGAAAACTTGACGACATTATTCATTATAAATATTATAGTAATAATATTTCTTTTAATATTTTTTATTGTTAGAATAAATAAAGATATTAAAAAGTTACAAAAAGATAAAAGAAAAATTGAAAGAAAACTTTTAAAATTTTTAAGTAATAAAAAGAATAAAACATATTAATTTTAAATTATGGGTCGTATAAAAAAATTGGCGTTAACCATAAATTCTTTTGATGCATCAGAATTTCTTGAAATGTTGATTTCAGAAATAAGAAATGAGGTTGATTATGTAATGGCGATATATCAGAAAAAATCATACTGGAATATTCCAATGGATGAAGCTGATATGGAAGAGCTTCAGCGTTTAAAGAAAATGGGTTTAATAGATGAATTATTTGAATTTGTTCCAGATTTTTCAAAATATGCTCGTGTTCAAGAAACAGATAAAAGAAATTTAGGAATACAAATGATGAGAGAAAGAGGTTTTTCTCATATATTAAATATTGATGCAGATGAATTATATGATGTAGATCAATTTAAAGCGGCAAAAAATGAAATAAACAAAAATGGCTGGCCGATTACTTATTGGAGTTATGTTAATTACTATAAAGATTTTGAACATTATTTAGTTTATCCATTTAGACCATTTGTTCCTGGAATTCATTCAACTTATTTTACATATACTTACAATGGTCCAGCTCCGGGACCCACGGATCCAACTAGAAGAATCTTTAATCCAATGAATATAGGTACATATATCTTTCCAAATGAAGTGATTAGAATGGCACACGCTGCATGGATAAGAAAAAATATTCGTAAAAAATTAATTAATTGGAGCGCAAAAGATCATTTTAACGAAGAATTAATTGATAAAGCAGTTGCTCAATATGAAAATTGGAAAGAAGGAGACAATGCAATAATGTTATTTAACGTTCCATCTAATGAAGTTTATGTAAAAAAACTAAATGTTAAAATTCACAAATTTGAAGTTCCGTGGATTAAAAAATAAAGTTTATCTTTTTTCTTGAGCTTTCATCAAAAGATCTTTGATATCATCATATCTTTTTTCTATTGCTATATAAATAGCTGTATCGTTTACTTTAGCTCCTGAATCTATAAGAAGCTTAACGATATCTTTATATCCGTTTTTTATTGCGGTGTTTAAAATCTCTCCACCTCTAGAATTTACATTTGCGCCATTTTCTATTAAAATTTTTGCAATATCTTTATGGCCATATTGCACAGATTTTAATAGAGCAATATCATCATACGCATTAACATTTACTTTATATTTACCACTAAGTAATAATTCTACGATATTTTTATGTCCAATTTGTGATGCTACTATCAATGGAAAATTATTGAGAGTATCAGCCGGTGTTCCATGATCTATTAAAAATTTTACCATATCATAATCTCCAAATGATATGGCGTCTCTTAACATTTGTTCACTATCTACACTTTGCATGTAAGCCTTATTTTTAATTAAAATTTCAGCTATATCAAGATGATGATTTTCTAAAGCATATTTTAGAGATTGATCCTTATTTGCATGAACATTTGCTCCAGCTTTAAGTAGAAGCTCAACAATATCTTTATAACCCTTTTGTGCTGACCATCTTAAAGCAGCATCATTGAAACCATGGACATTTGCCCCAGCTTTAAGTAGAAGCTCAACAATATCTTTATGACCATTTTGTGAAGCCCATCTTAAAGCAACATCATCATTAGCATGAACATCTGCGCCAGATTTAAGTAAAAGCTCAGTAATATCTTTATAACCTTTTTGTGCTGTCCATTTTAAAGCTTCATCATCTTTAGCATGAATATCTGCTCCAGCTTTAAGTAGAAGCTCAACAATATCTTTATGACCATTATATGAAGCGCTTATTAAAGCATAATCATCATTGGTATGAATATCTGCTCCAGCTTTAAGAAGAAGCTCAACAATATCTTTATGACCATTTTGTGAAGCCCATCTTAAAGCATAATCATCATAAGCATGAACGTTTGCTCCAGCCTTAAGCAAAAATTTAACAAATGAAGTTTTCCCGTGTTCTGCGCATTTAGCCAAAGCATTATCTAAAGTATATTCTTCGTTTATACTTTCCATAAATTGTTTAATCTGAGCTTCAATTCCGATGCCCAAATCTTTAACTAGATCATCGCTTTCTTCAGAAAACTTCTCAAGTAAACTTTCTTTAACAATCTTCTTATTTTTATTCATATATTTCTTAAGAAGCTCAACAACATCTTTATGACCATTAATTGAAGCCCGTCTTAAAGCATAATCATCATCAGCATGAACATTTGCTCCAGCTTTAAGTAGAAGCTCAACAACATCTTTATGACCACGAAATGAAGCCCATTTTAAAGCTTCATCATTATTAGCATGAACATCTGCTCCAGCTTCTATAAGAAGTTCTACAATATCTTTATGACCATTCTTTGAGGCCCATCTTAAAGCTTCATCATTATTAGCATGAACATCTGCTCCAGCTTTAAGAAGAAGCTCAACGATATCTTTATAACCATTTTGCGAAGTCCATCTTAAAGTATAATTATCATGAGCGTGAACATTTGCTCCAGCTTTAAGTAGAAGCTCAACAACATCTTTATGACCATTATTTGAGGCTAACACTAAAGCATAATCATTCTTAGCATGAACATCTACTCCAGCTTTAAGTAAAAATTTAACAAATAAAGTTTTCCCGTGTTCTGCGCATTGAATTAAAGCATTATCTAGAGTATATTCTTCACCTATACTTTCCATAAATTGTTTAATCTGAACTTCAATTCCGATGCCTAAATCTTTAGTTAGATCATCACTATCTTCAGAGAATTTCTCAAGTAAACTTTCTTTAACAATCTTACCATTATTATTCATGTATTTCTTAAGAAGCTCGACAACATCTTTATGACCATTTTCTGAAGCCCATCTTAAAGCTTTATCATTATTAACATGAACATTTGCTCCGGCTTTAAGAAGAAGCTCAACAACATCTTTATGACCATTTCCTGAAGCTTGACTTAAAGCTTCATCATCATTAGCATGAACATCCGCTCCAGCTTTAAGTAGAAGCTCAACAACATCTTTATGACCATTATTTGAGGCCCATAGTAAAGCTTTATCATTATTAGCATGAACATTTGCTCCAGCCTTAAGTAGAAGCTCAACAATATCTTTATGACCATTAATTGAAGCCCATCCTAAAGCATCATCATCTTTAGCATGAACATTTGCTTCAGCCTTAAGAAGAAGCTCAACAATATCTTTATGACCATTTTGTGAAGCCAATCTTAAAGCATAGTCATCATCAGCATGAACATTTGCTCCAGCCTTAAGTAGAAGCTCAACAACATCTTTATGACCATTATTTGAAGCCCATTTCAATGCATAATCATCATGGGCATGAACATTTACTCCAACTTTAAGTAAAAATTTAACAAATAAAGTTTTCCCGTGTTTTGCGCATTGAATTAAAGCATTATCTAGTGTATATTCTTGATGTATACTTTCCATAAATTGTTTAATTTGAGCTTCAATTCCGATGCCTAAATCTTTAGTTAGATCATCATTTTCTTCAGAGAATTTCTCAAGTAAATTTTCTTTAACAACTTTATTATTGTTATTCATATATTTCTTAATAAGCTCAACAATATCTTTATGACCACTTTCTGAAGCCCATCTTAAAGCAGAGTCATCCTCAGCATGAACATTTGCTCCAGCTTTAAGAAGAAGCTCAACAACATCTTTATGACCATAAAATGAAGCCTCTATTAAAGCTTCATCATCATTAGCATGAACATCTGCTCCAGCTTTAAGAAGAAGCTCAACAATATCTTTATGACCGTTTTTTGAAGCCCATCTTAAAGCATAGTCATCATCAGCATGAACATTTGCTCCAGCTTTAAGAAGAAGCTCAACAACATCTTTATGACCATTATTTGAAGCCCATCTTAAAGCATAGTCATCATCAGCATGAACATTTGTTCCAGCTTTAAGAAGAAGCTCAACAATATCTTTATAACCATGAAATGAAGCCCATCTTAAAGCATAATCATCATTAGCATGAACATTTGCTCCGGCTTTAATAAGAAGTTCTACAATATCTTTATAATCATTATCTGAAGCCTCTTTTAAAGCATAATCATTCTTAGTATGAACATCTGCTCCAGCTTTAAGTAAATACTTAACAAATAACGTTTTTCCATGTTCTGCGCATTTAGCTAGAGCATTATCTAAAGTATATTTTTCACCTATACTTTCCATAAATTGTTTAATCTGTGCTTCAATTCCAATGCCTAAATCTTTAGTTAGATCATCACTTTCTTCAGAGAATTTCTCAAATAAACTTTCTTTAACAACTTTACTATTGTTATTCATGTATTTCTTAAGAAGCTCAACAACATCTTTATGACCATTAGTTGAAGCCCATCTTAAAGCAGAATCACTTAAAGCATGAACATTTGCTCCAGCTTTAAGTAGAAGCTCAACAAGATCTTTATAACCATTTCGTGAAGCCCGTATTAAAGCTTCATCATCATTAGCATGAACATTTGCTCCAGCTTTAAGTAAAAGTTCAACAATATCTTTATATCCATCAAATGAAGCCAATCTTAAAGCATGATCATCATAAGCATGAACATTTGCTCCAGCTTTAAGAAGAAGCTCAACAACATCTTTATGTCCATTAAGTGAAGCCAATCCTAAAGCATAATCATTTTGCGCATGAACATCTGCTCCAGCTTTAAGTAAATACTTAACAAATAAAATTTTTCCATATTTTGCACATTCAGCTAAAGCATCATCTAAAGTATATTCTTCACCTATACTTTTCATAAATTCTTTAATCTGAGCT
>Ga0078972_1000790_pt1 | contig 129556 bp, 114 predicted proteins | sample YelNatPaOPGAMG01_FD_67568 | JGI IMG/M metagenome (GOLD analysis project Ga0078972, IMG submission 67568) | Hot spring thermophilic microbial communities from Obsidian Pool, Yellowstone National Park, USA - OP-RAMG-01 (SPADES assembly) (version 2) | ecosystem: Environmental > Aquatic > Thermal...
TCACAGCAAAACATCTTGCGGTTCGGGCGCAAGCTTGATGGAGGTCAACGCTTCCGGTCTTGGGCTTCAACAGTGGAGTAAGCGGAACAGCAGAAGCAGATTAAGGAATGATAGGCAGAAAAGGCAGGCAAGAGTGCCTGCCCCCCTGGCAAGAGTGCCTGCAGTCCTATATTTGCAAACCTGCTAATTACCAGCCCCCGGCATTGATAGAATTGCTCTTTGACAATTTAATAGCCAGGCAGGGTCGTAACCCTGCACCCAAGGGTCATAGACCCTTGACCCGTTTTTTAAAAAGAAAGGCACTGGTGCCCTGGTGTCCCAGATTCGGTGCAGGTGAAAACCTGCAAGGGACTGCGTCCCTTGCAAGAGTGCCTGCGCTACTCACAGGAGCGCCTGTGGACATGGCACGCGGGTGTATTTTTTGAGTGATGGGGAATTTATGTTAAAATCTGATTTCAAATGGCTATATCTCGTAATAAGGTTAAACAGGCAAAGCGTTTGTACAGGGAGATGGGTCTTGAAGCTATTTCAGCATTGCTTGGTGTTGATGCTGAGGAGCTTGCAGAGGCTTTGCGGAAGGAAGGTTTGGAGATTTCCGGGAGAGTGACCAAGGAGTCAGTTAGGTTTCCTTTTGGTAAAGCTAGGTGGCTGATTCTGGTTTTTCTTGCTGGGGTTGTGCTTCTTGCATACTCAAACAGCTATAATAATGTTTTTCATTATGATGACTACCATTCTTTAACAGAAAACATTCATATTCGGAAGCTGTCCAATATCCCAAAGTTTTTCAAAGACCCTCAGACCTTCAGCAGTAAGATCGGCGTGAAAATGGTCAGGCCTATTCTTCTTACCACATTTGCGTTGAACTATGCGTGGACTGAATATAGAGCCTGGAGCTGGATTTTAGTGAATATCCTGATTCATCTTTTGAATGTGCTTATGGTTTATGTTTTTCTGGTTCATCTTACTGGCAGGCAGAAATTTGCGGTGATTGCGTCGCTGGTGTTTGCGCTTCATCCTGTTAATACAGAGACTGTGAATTATATAAATTGTCGGAGCTCTCTTCTGGTGTCAACCTTTATTCTGGTTTCCATTTATGCGTTTGCCCGGGCTATTTTTCAGAAGAACTGGGTGTGGCAGTTGGTCTCGGTTATATGCTTTGGACTGGGTTTTCTGGTAAAGGAAGAGGCGATTGTTGTGCTGGCTCTGGTATTAGTTCTGGATGTTTTATTTTTCTGGAAGAAGACGAGAGGGGACATCTTCAATCGGGTGATGATTCATTATGCGCCGTATCTTGGCGTGATCATTATTTACTTTATTTATCGCAACTGGGCGTTAAGGTATTTAATTCAAGATGTTTCTCCTCGTCCTTTACTGCTGAATCTTCAGACGCAGACCCGGTGTCTAGTGCATTATCTAAATCTTCTGATTATGCCCATTCACCAGAATACCAGTTATGAGAACATTGAATATGAAAGTTTGATAGGGGACAAAGTTCTTTTAGCTGGTCTGTATCTATCAGCGCTTTTAGGCGTGGGATTATATTTCTGGAAAAAATATCCATTATTGATATTTTTTCTGCTCTGGTTTTTTATTACATTAGCTCCGACCACAGTTGTTCCTCTTAACGCGATAATGAATGAGCATCGTTTATATCTTCCATCCCTGGGGCTGGGATTGCTGGTGAGTGGAGCGCTTGAAAGTCTTGATGCGAGGCTTTCTGATTTTCGCAGGGATTTGGCTGGAATTTGTCTGCTTTTTATTTTCCTGGCATTCAGCGTTCTGAGTTTGAATCGGAATAGAGTCTGGATTGGTGATATGGATTTATGGCGTGATGCGATCAAGAAGTCACCGAGAAAGGCGCAGGTAATAAGCGACCTGGGGAACGCGTATTTTCGTAAGGAGCCTTCGGATCTGAATCGTGCTGAGCAATTATATAAATGGGCTGTAATGGTTGACCCCTCATATTTCAAGGCGTATCATAACCTTGCGATTGTGAATTTCCGAAGGGGAGATGAGATTGCGATTAAAGACCAGGCAAAAGCCGAGGAGTTTTACAGGACTGCTATTGGCTACTTTCAGCAGGCGATTGAGGTCTCTGCTGTAAATCCAGATTCCTGGAACGATATGGGCACGACCTATTTCAAGCTCAAGGACTATGAGAATGCGGAGAGGTGTTATCTAAAGGCAATTCAGATAAATCCTCTGGCATATAAGAGTTATGCGAGCCTGTGTTATGTTTATGCACAACAGAAGCGATTCAGCGAGGCTGAGGATGCATGCACAAGATCGCTTCAGATTTATGATAAGGACCCTCTGATTTGGTTCGGCTTGGGCCAGGTTCAAGCTCAACAGGGAAAGTATGATGAGGCTCTGAGAAGCGCTTCACAAGCTCTGGAATTAGCTCCGGAGAACGAGGCGTTGAAAAAGCTTTACAATCAATTCTATGATTTGGTCCAGCGCTTGAAAGCCAGTCCCCCTGCTCATTAATGAAGGCATACCGAATTATTCTGCTTCTGGCTCTTGGGCTTGGGAGCGGTGCTTTACATCTTCTCTCTCTCCGGGTTCCTGACTGCTTTGGCTTTGACCAGCTTAGATACTTTTCGCAAACAACGGTATGGATTTGGTCATTGAGTCTTTTTACTTTTGTCTTTTTCGCTCTGTTTGCGCAAGGCGATAAACTCGCGGAGAGGTCTAATTTTTGGGTCTTTATCACTATTATTAGCCTTGTCTGGCTAATTAGTATCATTTTGCTTAAAACCTCAGCGCCTCTTTTAGGAGATGGTCTTGACCGTATCACCAGTGTTCGTGGAGGGCTTAGCAGGTCTTTAAATGATCAACCCGCTATGCTTGACACCATTATACACTTGCTTGTTTTTCAGTTATTAAAATCAAGCAGGGAAGGCAATTTTCTGACATATACAATTATTTCCTATTTTGCTGGAGTTTTCTATTTAATTAGTGTGATTATTTTTGTTATGAAGTTTTTCTCCCAAAATACGGAAAGAATTTTTGCTTTTTTGATTTTGCTATGCCCTGGTTATATCCAACTTTTTGCGGGATATGCTGAAAATTACTCGTTTCTTCCGGGGCTAGTCCTTCTCTGGATGATTGGTGTAAAGGAAGCTGAAAACAAAAAAAGATGGCTCTTGGTTGCAAGTCAAATTTTGTTGGTTTTTTTCCATTTGTTTTTCCTGCTCCTGATTCCAGCAAGCATTTATGCGCTTTTGACCCAGCCTGCGAAAAAAAACCGGGTTTCAGCTCTGGCTCTGGCTTTATTCGGTATTCCTGCTGGTCTTGCCTCGGTTTTCCTGGTTTTTAAGCATTACCGAGGGATGAGCATTTTTCTGGATGTAGGAAAGATTTTGTCGTTGAGTCATCTGAGTGATTTTTTCAATCATCAAATTCTGGCTTGTCCTGGGGTTCTGATTCTGGCGCTGGGAATAATCCTTGTTCAGGGGAGACAGGCTTTGAGCAATATGGAAAAAAGCTGGCTGATTGCTGGTTTAATCTTTCTGATTTTCTTTTTTTTCCTGCGCCCGGTTATTGGCGCGATGAGGGACTGGGACCTGTTCTCTTTTCCAGCAATGATTTATACGCCAGCTGTTGTTGCATATCTTCTTCCGCGGTTAAAGCACGAGTCTGGTTTTCTGGCAAGATTCGGAAGCGTGGTTTTTGTGGTCTCACTTTTTCATACCGGGCTGTGGCTTTGGGTGAATCATTCAGAGGAAAAGATGGTTGAGAGGATTCGGTTTCATCTTGATGAGAAGGGAAAATCGGAGCGATGGGCAAGTGCGTATGGATATCAGACTCTGGCGAGATATTTTGGATTAACTGGTCGCGTGGATCAAGCGACGGCATTTTTTGAAAAGTCTATAGAGATTCATCCTGATTATTCTCAAAATCGGCTGAGCTTTGCTTTGCATCTCTGGAGCCTGGGAAGGTATCAGGAATCGCTTCAGCAGTTGGAAAAGGCTCATCAGATAAATCCGACTAATCCCGAGATAAAAGGATTTCTAGCATATTTTTATCTGGGATATTCGGAAAAATTGAAAAGGGAGAACCGGGTTCAAGAAGCTGAGGAATATCGGCAGAAATTTTTGGAGCTTAACAAGGAAACACAGAGGCGAAGATGAATATCTGGCAAAAATTATTTTTTTTAATTATGGCTTGCTTTGTTGCTTGCCATCCCAAAAGCCGGACTCAGGGGGAGCGGCTCAGGTATAATCTTCAAACAGAACCGCCGTCTCTGGACTGGAGCATCACCACTGACAATGCTTCTATAGAGGTGCTCAATAATTTGATGGAGGGGCTGACGAGGTATGACGAGAATTTAAAGCCTGTGCCAGCTCTGGCAGAGAGCTGGGGTGTTCTGGATGATGGAAGAAGATATATTTTTCATTTGCGAAAGAACGCTCGGTGGTCTGATGGTAAGCCGGTTCTTGCCGATGATTTTGTTTATTCCTGGCAGAGATTGATTAAGCCTGAGACCGCGGCGGAATATGCTTATTTCATTTACCTTGTTAAGAATGCGCGGGAGATAAATTCAGGAGAGGTCAAGGATGTGAATCAACTTGGCATCAGGGCTCTGGATGCACGGACACTTGAAGTGGAGCTTAAGGAGCCTGCGGTATATTTTCCTGTGATTACAACCTTTGTTGTGACCTATCCTCAGAGGAAGGATTTGGTTGAGAGGTATCCTGAGTCGTGGACTGAGCCTGAACATCTGGTTACAACAGGTCCTTTTGTGTTGACTAAATGGCAACACGAGTACAAGCTGATCATTGAGCCGAATCCATATTACTGGGACAAACAGCCGAGAGTTAAACAGGTAATATTTTATATGGTCAATGAGCGGACTACGGAGCTTGCGCTTTATGATACAGGGGACTTAGACATCTGCCAACTTCCTCCGCAGGCGATTCCGTCTTATCGGAAATCGCGGGACTATCATTACCGTCCCATTCTAGGCACCTATTATGTTGGATTCAATATAGAGAAACCTCCTGTAAATAATCCGCTTGTGCGTCGCGCTCTTGCAATGGCGATTGACAGAAGCAAGATTCCAGAAATCCTCAAAGGAGACCAGGAGCCAGCAACCAGTTTCATTCCACCGGGAATATCTGGACACAATCCTGAACTCGGGTTCAAATTCAATCCGGAGCGTGCGCGAGAGATTCTTGCACAAGCTGGTTATCCAGGAGGCAAGGGCTTGCCCCCGATTACTCTTGCATTCAATACAATGGACAGCAATCAGTTGGTCTGCGAATTTGTGCAGGCGCAATGGCAGAATAACCTGGGCGTAACGGTTTATCTCAGAAATATGGAGTGGAAGGTTTTTTTGAAAGAGCTTCAGCTAGACCCTCCTGCTGTTTTCCGTCTCGGCTGGTATGCTGATTATCCTGACCCAGATAATTTCGCAACCATTTTTCTCTCGGACAGCGGGAATAATCATACCCGGTTCAAAAGCAAGGAATATGACGAGCTGGTTTCCCGAGCGTCCTTTGAAAAGGACCCTCAGAAACGGCAACAGCTTTATGACCAGGCGCAAAAGATGATCCTTGAAGAACATTGCATTTTTGTGCCACTTTATTTTTATACTGTGAATTATATGATTCAGCCCTATGTGCGGAATTTGGATTATAATCCAATGGGTCAGCTTTTTTTCAAGGACGCCTGGTTGGATTTTGGAGTAAAGACAAAATGACAAGGCTGATTTTAAGCAGATTGTTTTATGGCGCAATCGTGGTCTGGATTGTTGCCACCATTACCTTTTTCCTAATGCACTCTGTTCCAGGGGGACCTTTTGACTCTGAGAAAAAATTCCCACCTGAAATTATGAAAAACATTCAGGCAAAGTATCATCTTGATCAGCCTGTCTGGAAGCAGTATGTTTTTTATTTATCTGACCTTATTCGGCTAAATTTTGGACCGAGCTTCAAATACCGGAATAGGCAGGTTGAAGACATTCTTTCACAGACCTTTCCTGTATCGTTGTATCTTGGATTCTGGGCATTGGTTATCGCATTGAGCTTTGGTGTGTCTGCTGGAATTGTGTCTGCGCTTAAGCATAATCAATCTTTTGACCGAATAGCGATCTTCCTTTCCACGCTTGGCATCTCGGTTCCGGGCTTTGTGCTCGCCGCTTTGTTGATCTATCTTGTGGGCTATCGCTTAAAACTTCTGCCCCCTGCGCTTTTAGAGGACTGGACTCATTATCTTCTTCCTGCGTTTTCTCTTGCTGCGGCTCCTTCCGCGTATCTGGCTCGTCTGACCCGGAGTAGTTTGCTGGAGACTCTAGGCAAGCCCTTTGTGCAAGCGGTTCAAGCCAAAGGGGTTTACGGAGCAAGATTTATTTTCAAGCATCTTCTGAAAAATTCGCTTTCGCCAGTGGTAACCGTGCTTGGACCTCTTGTGGCAATGCTGATCACGGGCTCGTTCGTGATTGAAAAAATTTTCTCTATCCCTGGAATGGGCAGATATTTTATTACCGCGGTGACCAACCGGGACTATCCATTGATTATGGCGGTTACCATTGTTTATGCGGTTTTGATTGTGGTGATGAATTTTCTGGTTGACATAGCTTACGGGTTGCTTGACCCGCGAGTGAGGTTAAAATGAAAGCGCTCTGGTTTGATGGCAAGCGATTAAGCTTACGGGAAATGAAAATTCCCGAGCCGAGAAAAGATGAGGCATTGATCAGGATTCATTATGCTGGCATCTGCAACACAGACCTGGAAATTTTTAAGGGCTATATGAATTTCACTGGCATTCCCGGACACGAGTTTGTTGGAACCGTGGTTAAGGGAAAAACTAACTGGCTCGGGAAAAGGGTTGTAGGCGAGATCAATCTCTCTTGCGGAAAATGCGCTTATTGCGGAAAAGGGTTAAATCGGCATTGTCCCGATCGGACAGTGCTGGGCATTTTCAAAAAAAATGGTGCTTTTGCGGAGTATCTGACGCTCCCGCTTGATAATCTTCATCCGGTTCCAGACTCGCTTTCTGACCTGGAGGCAGTATTTGTGGAGCCTCTTGCTGCCGCATTGAGGATTCTTGAGCAGGTCCCGCTCAAAAAAGACCAGCGTGTGTTTTTGCTTGGAGATGGCAAATTGGCGCAACTTATTGCAAGAGCGGTTTGGCTCAAGAACAAAAATTTGCTTGTGATAGGCAAGCATCCAGAAAAGCTGGCTCTGCTTTCCAGAGTGGGAATTAAAACCATTCTTGCGAGCCATCTGAAGCCGCTTTCTCCTGATAGAAAAGCTGACATTGTGATAGAGGCAACTGGCAATCCAGCAGGGCTGGAAACAGCGTTCAATTTATGTAGAGCGACTGGCAGGATTGTGCTCAAAAGCACATTTCATCAAAAGCCGAAGGTTGACCTTTCCAGATTGGTTGTTGATGAGCTAAATTTGCTCGGGTCACGCTGTGGAGATTTCACAAAAGCCCTGAAACATCTGGCGCGGGAAAAAATAGACCCGAGAGAGTTGATCAGCGGAATTTACGAGCTAGAAGATTTTGCAAAAGCATTTAAGCAAGCTAACTCAAACAAAGCCTTAAAGGTGATTCTCAAATGCCAGACATGAAATCCAAAAGCCCGTTGCGACTTGGCTTAAACCGGCTTAAGAAAAACCGCTCAGCAATGCTCAGCCTTGGATTTATTGTTTTAATCACTCTGTCCGCCATTTTCGCGCGCTGGCTTGCGCCTTATGGCTATGAATTTCAAGACCTGAAAGCGATGCTAAACAACCCAAGCTGGAACCACTGGCTTGGAACAGATGAGCTTGGCAGAGACCTTTTGAGCAGGATTATTTACGGCGCAAGAATCTCGCTGGCGGTCGCTTATTTTTCTACATTCTTCTCCCTCATTCTGGGAGTGGCTTATGGCTCTGTGAGCGGTTATGTTGGCGGTAGGCTGGACAATTTCCTGATGCGAATCGCTGATGTGGTTTATTCGTTTCCGGATTTGCTATTGATCATTTTGATCAACGCATCCATTGACCGTGAGGGTCTGGCGCTGTTTTTTGAGCGGGTCGGAATGCCTGGTCTGGTTAAGCTGGTCAGTCCTGAGATCATTTCCTTGCTCTTCGCTCTTAGCCTGGTCAGCTGGGTCAATATCGCAAGATTGATTCGGGGAGAGGTCTTGCGTATTCGGGAGGAAAAGTTTGTAGAATCCGCGGTTGCTCTTGGAGCAAAACCAAGCTCAATTCTGTTCAAGCATATCCTTCCAAATACCTTTGGTCCATTGATCGTGACGCTCACTTTTCGGATTCCGTCTGTGATCCTTGCAGAGAGCACATTGAGCTTCATTGGACTTGGCATCCAGCCTCCGCTCGCCTCCTGGGGAACGCTTGCCAATACTGGATTTGCTCATCTTCGCTTTCATCCTCATTTGATCCTTTTCCCCAGTCTCGCAATTTTCCTTACCATCCTAGCGTTCAACTTCCTGGGAGATGGGCTTAGAGACGCATTTTCTCCGGGGGAGAATAAATAATAAGATAAAATCAACTCGGCTCAGCCCCGTGGAGAGATGAATCAGGGAGCATCAAAAAAAATCTGAGATTATTTCCCTGCAGGCTTTTCCGCTGGCTTTTCAGTATCCTCTGCTGGCTTCTGCTTTTCTTGCTCTATTAACGCCTGGTTGATGGTCTCCATCTGATTCAGCCAGTCAAGATTTTCCTTGAATACCTTATTGTCCGGCTCCAGAGAAATGGCTTTTTCAATGTCCTTTCGTGCCTTGTCAAATTGCCGGAGATTGGCTTCAACATATCCCCGATTATTATAGGCTTTGGCATAGCTTTTTTTTATCTCTATTGCCTTGCTAAATTCTGCGATTGCCTCGTCCAGCTTCATGGTTTTCATATACAAGTATCCGAGATTATAATGCGCCTCCGCATAATCCGGCTCTAGCTCAATCGCCTTTTTATAATGTTCTATTGCCTCCTGGGTTTTGAACTGTTTGGCGTAAGAGTATCCAAGTTGGTTCTCTAAAACCGCATTCTTCGGATCGGACTTGAGCTTTTCCTGGTAGTATTTAACCGCATCCTCATACTTGCCGTCTGCCAGGAGCTTCTTTCCCTCCTCATATTTATCCTGCTTAATACAGCCAGCGCCCAAGCTGAGCATACCGAGGATGACGACACCAACCAAAACTTTCCATAACTCAAAATTCCTTATTTTCATCCGATTCCTCCTTAATCTGATAATTTGATTCTACCAGATTTTTGGACAAATTACCAAAATAAATAGTTCTATGCGGAAACGGGATTTCAATTCCAAGGGCGTCAAACCGATTCTTGATCCTGAGATTTAGCTCCCTTCCTACACGCCATTGAGTCATTGGTTTGGTCTTGACCCTTCCCCGAATTATCACTCCAGATTCCTCAAACCTGTCCAAGCCAAAAACCTCTGCTGGCTCAAGAATATCATCCTTGAACCCGGGGTCATTTCTCATCTCCTCAGCAACCTCTTTAATCACTTTAATCACCCGCTCCACATCCTCTTTATATGCAATTGTAAAATCAAATAGCCAGTAAGAATAACTATGAGTCATATTGGTTACCTGAGCGATGTTTCCGTGAGGTATAATATGAAGATTACCTGAAAGGTCTCTCAGCAGAAGCACCCGAAGACGGATGTCAACAACCTCTCCTGTAGTATCTCCGATCTTTACCACATCTCCCACCCGAATCTGGTCTTCCAGCAAAAGAAAGAATCCAGAGATCAGGTCTTTGATCAGGTTCTGCGCCCCAAACCCGATTGCGATTCCGCCTACCCCTGCCGCGGCGATGATAGGCTTAATGTCTATTTTCAGCTCCGAAAGAATCAGCATTAGCGAAACCAGAAGGATCAGGATGTAAATTACGCTTTTCAATATCCGGCTAAGAGTTTTTGCCCGCTTCTGAGCCTCCTGGCTACGAATGCCAGAGCTAACCAGCTTGCTGAACCGTTCAATTAGCCAGTGAGAGAGCGCAATTGTCAGGGTGGTGAACAAAACAATCAGAGAGATCCGCAAAACCGGGACCATCCATCCTCCCTGCGCCATCTCCGAAAGCAATTGCTCAAAAATATCCATCGCCTGACTATGATACCCAAATCAGACAGAAGAGAAATTAGGTATTATGGAGCCGTAATTCCCTTATGTGAAAATATGAACCCATACTAAAAATTATCTGGCTGTGAAATAGGCTTTTGTTGAACTGCAAACTGGTTGATTGTCTTTGAGGAGTTCGTAATACGCTGAATAATCTCCGGGCTTGAGCCAGACCGGCACATAGTTCCAGTAGGCGGCTTCCTGCTCAAATCCTGGCTTCATTGTTTTGCTGTAGATCAATCCTCTTCTTGGCTCAACCTTTTTATCATCCAGATAAAACTGAATTTTATACCCTTTCAAATTTTTGGGACCATAAATCTCCGCCCGGAGTATAAAGTTGAGAAACCCGAGTAATTTCTCATTAGTGACCTCTCTCTCTCCATACATCACCAGCACTGGTCCGCATCGGGCAGGCTCATCGGGATTAGGATAAACTATAACCTCCGCGGTTCCTCTAAGGGGTCTGTCATTCTGGTCCACGCAATCAGTTGCCTCTGCCGCTATCTTAAAAGCTCCGCTTGCCATACCAGACACCTGCATAATAGCGGTTTGACCAGAACCAACCAGCTTATGTCCATCCGCGGTATCTGGTTTTTGCGCTGGAGGCAGGTCCCGGAAATACCATTTTAAATTTGCGGAAACCTCTTTGCCGGATGAGTCATAAGCCTTTGCTGAAAATTGAATCTCTTTGCCTGTGCCAACTATAATCGCAGGGTCATCAACCTTTGCCGGGCTAATGATTATTCTGGAATAACTGCATTTAGGCAAAACCTGTGGCTCAGGCTTTTCTTTAATGTTCTTTTCTCGCTCCATGCTCTTATCTTTTTTCCCAGCGCTGATCAAAAGCCCGAGACTCAACAATAATGTTAAACCCAAAATAACCTTTTTCTTCATAGTCAGTCCTCCTTCTCTAAAATCCGGGCATATTCAATACCGCCCTATAATATATCACAGATATCCATATCTTGTAAACCATGCTATTGCTCTTTTAATAGCATTTTCTATAGGGGTCTGCGGAATGCCTAGTTCAGCAATAGCTTTTTTCGCAGTAAAGTAATGGTCTGCGTATCCCATCCTGGCAGTCACTGAATTGATATCTGGCTCAAACCTGAAAACTCTTCCAAGAACATCAAAAATATATCCGCTTAATACCGCGAATGAATAAGGAATCTTAAATACCGGAGGTTTCACTCCAGCAATTTTAGCCACAAGCGTGAAAAACTCTTGATAAGTCATATTGCCAGATTCGTTCGCCAGAATGTAATCCTCTCCTCTTTTTCCTTTTTCCATCGCCAGTCTCATTCCCTCACAAACATCCAGCACATCCACAAAATTATTCCCGCCTCCGGGATAGCCCGGGGCTCTGCCTTTGCAAATCTGGACAATCATCTGTCCTGAGGTTGGCTTAATGTCCCATTCTCCGATCATATATGTTGGCTTGACAATCACCAGGTCAAGTCCTTTTGCCAGAAACTGCTTTGCCTGTTTTTCCGCCTCGTATTTAGTGTCAGTGTAAGGACTGCCATAACGAGCCATTGATTCATGCTCCTGCCAGTTTTCATCCGCAGGATTGGATAAGCTGGATAAACCAAGCGTGTCAACCGTGCTTACATACACCACACGCTTAACCCCAGCTTTGATCGCCGATGTCATAACATTTATCGTGCCCTGAACATTGGTCTCATAGCATTTTTTATAATTGGGCTTCCACTGGCTCACCAGCGCGGCGCAATGATACACAAGGCTAACTCCCTCCATTGCCCTGTCCAGACTTGCTGAATCCCGCAAATCCCCATAAACCACCTCTACATCCAGGTCCATCAGCGCCAAAGCCCTGGAGCTTTTCCTGAGCAAAACCCGCAAATCCCTTTCACCCTGAAACCATAAATGCCTGACCAGATTTCCTCCCAAAAGCCCGCTCGCGCCTGTGAGTAATGTCTTCATTTTATTCCGCTCAAATCTATAAAAATTTTTCCTGTATGTCAATCACATTAAGCAAAATGAAAATAACTTGATAAAGTTATAGGTTATAGGAAAATAACAGCGATGAAGGAAAATCAAACCAGATGTGGGCTTGCAGGGATATTGCTCGGACTTTCTGTTATGCTCAGGCTGTTCCGTGTGGATATGAGCTTCTGGATGGATGAGCTCATCACCATCACTCAATTTGTTCCCAAGCCCTGGCTAAAAATCATCACTGAGGTTCCTTATCCGAATAATCACATCCTCTACACTCTTCTCGCCAAGCTGTGCATTTTGATTTTCGGAGAGAGTGAATGGAGCGCAAGATTGCCAGCAGTGCTTTTCGGCTCTATCACCCCGCCTATTTTTTATCTGCTTCTTCGCAAGCGATTTTCTGACATAGTCGCTTTCAGTTCAGGATTGTTTCTTGCACTTAATTACTGGTCAGTCTGGTTCAGTCAGGATGCGCGCGGGTATTCAGCGTTTATACTGCTCAGTTTTTTAAGCAGTTGGCTTTTTCTGGAATATCTGGAGAATGGAGCGCGTAAAATCAGAATCGCGTATATTCTGGTTTCAGTCCTTTGCGTCTGGTTCTATCTTTACGCGCTGTTCCTGAGCGGAGCGCAATTGCTCTATGCCTTAAACCGCTTGCGCAGAAAAAGAATTAAAAGCCTGATGCTGATTCCTGTGTTTGTCTCGGCTCTGCTCGGAATTTCAATATATATTCCAGGCTTGCCTCAGCTATGGCGCTACGCTCAATCCGCGGATAAGATGTCCGCACTTCATCCGGTGAATCTGCTATTCTTCAAAGACCTTTTGTTTATGCTGGCAGGAACCAGAAAGCTCGGGAGCACGCTCTTTTTTGTCATCATTGCTCTGCCGGGATTATTTTATCTTCTGGAAAAGGAGCGAGGATTGATCGTGATCAATTTGCTGGCCGCTTTTGGAATTATTCTTTTCAGCGCCATATTTCATTTTTTTATTTACCCGAGATTTTTGAGCTTCCTTCTGCCGATGTTCGCGCTCGCGGTTGGATTATGTGTCAAGCTCCCTGGCTGGATTTTTTATGCCCGGAGCATTCGCTTAAGCAAGGCTTTATCATATTTATTGATGTCGGTGATGGTTTTATTGCTGATTCCGGGTCTGGTTAATTATTATGCTTTTGGAAAGCAAGGCTTCAAGGACTCGGCAGAATATCTCCGGGCTTATCAGCAAGATAAACAGCTTATCTGCTATGGAATCATCTGCGATGAGTTGAGATATTACTATAAGGGCGCTTTTGAGGAAAAGAGTGAGAAAGGAGAATTAACCAGGGAGATGATTCAGGGTAGACGAATTATCTCCCGTCAGCTTGATTGGAGGAAATCGCATTTTGAAATGGTGCAAAAATTTTGTTATGCTGAAAAAATCTGGCGTTCATCTGGCTATAAGGAAAACACCTTAATTCTTTACAACTGCCAATAACATAGAATTCCATCAGGTTGAGAGATATGATTTGATTTAAGGGAGAAATCCTGCTATTTTTCAAGATTTGAAGTTATTTGAGGAGGTTTAGGAATGGCAAAGTATCAGGAGTTATGGGAGAAATCAATTCGTGAACCGGAGAAGTATTGGGGAGAGGCGGCAGAGAAGGTCTACTGGAAGAAGAAATGGGAAAAGGTTCTGGACCAATCGCGTGCGCCTTTTAACCGGTGGTTTGTAGGCGGGACCACTAATCTTTGTTATAACGCCATAGACAGGCATTTAAAGGACCGTGGAGACCAGCCAGCTATAATCTGGGAAAGCCCGGAGACCAATAGCAGTCGGAAGATAACCTACCGGGAGCTTTATCAAGAGGTGAATCGTTTTGCATCTGTTTTGAAAGAACATGGCTTGAAAAAGGGGGACCGGGTGGTGATCTATTTGCCGATGGTTCCGGAGGCGATTGTAGCGATTATGGCTTGCGTTCGGATTGGAGCGATTCACTCGGTGGTTTTTGCTGGATTCAGCTATGAGGCATTGGCGGACCGGATCAATGACGCTCAGCCCAAGCTGTTGATCTGCGCAGAGGCAGGTAAGCGCAAGGGAAGAGAGGTTCGGTTAAAAGAGATAGTTGATCGCTCTCTTGAGGTGGCTAAGTTTAAGCCTGAAAAGGTAATTGTTCTGGACAGAAAAATCTGCGAATGGAACAGGGTTTCTGGAAGGGATTTGGTCTGGCAGGATTTGATGGCAAAGGTTCCGGCTAATACGCTTGTAGAGCCTGAATGGCTTGAGAGCAATGAGCCGAGCTATATTCTTTATACTTCTGGCACCACGGGTAAGCCCAAGGGAGTTGTCAGGGACACTGGCGGATACCTGGTCGCGCTCTCGGACTCAATGGAGAAAATCTATGACATCAAGCCAGGGGATATTTACTGGTCAACCTCTGACATAGGCTGGGTCGTGGGACATAGCTACATTGTTTATGGACCGCTTATCGTAGGCGCCACCACAGTGATGTTTGAAGGTACACCGGACAGCCCGAATCCAGGCGTCTGGTGGGACATTGTTGATAAGTATAAGGTGAATGTAATGTTCAGTGCCCCTACTGCAATGCGCATCCTTCGCAAGTTCCCGGAAAAATGGATTAAGGAGCATTCCTTTTCATCTCTCAGATGGCTGTTTCTTGCAGGAGAGCCACTGGACGAGTTCACATGGAAATGGGCGACCGAGACGATGAACAAGACCGTGATTGACCATTACTGGCAGACCGAGAGTGGATGGGCAATCCTCTGCAACCATGCGGGTCTGGAGCTTCTTCCGATCAAGCCGGGTTCTCCAACCAAGCCAGCAATGGGCTGGAACCTGGATGTGGTGAATGAAAAAGGGGAGCCGGTGCCGAGAGGAACCAAGGGATTTCTGGTCGCATATCCGCCACTTCCGCCAGGAACACTTATGACTATATGGGGCGCGGATGAAAAATTTCTGGAGAGTTACTGGAAGAACTATCCTGGAAAACTGCTCTATCATACCGGAGATTACGCCATCAGAGATGAGGATGGATATTTCTTTGTGCTGGGAAGAGCGGATGAGGTGATCAATGTTGCTGGGCATCGTCTGGGCACACGGGAGGTTGAGGAGGTCATCAGCGGTCATCCAAAAGTGGCAGAGGTGAGCGCAATAGGCGTAAAGGACGAGGTCAAGGGCGAGGCGATTGCCGCGTTCGTGGTGGTAAAGGAAGGCGTGACCACAAGTGATGAGCTTAAGAAAGAAATCGCAAACCTGGTCCGGGATAAAATCGGTCCTGTAGCTGTGCCAAGAGATATTGAATTCGTGAGAATACTTCCTAAAACAAGGTCTGGCAAGGTGATGCGGAGAGTGCTGAAAGCTATTACAGAAGGAGCAAAACTGGGAGACCTTTCCACCATTGAGGATGGCGCGAGCCTGGACGAGATCAAGAAAGCCACTGAGGCAAGCGGTTTAAAAGTTAAGGAGTAGGGTTTGCCAGAAACTCTTGAGCGAAGCCCTGATCTGAAAGACCCGGAAAAATACTTTAGAGAGCGTTTTAAAGAGCTGTTTGATGCTCCATTTAATTTGGAGTCCAAGCCAGGGAAACGCTATAGCGAGCTTTTGCAAAAAATACCAGCATTGAGCGGAAACGAAGACTGTCTTGACCTTGGATGCGGAGCTGGGCTTGGAACCTGGATAATTGCGAAATCCGCGCGTTATGTCCTGGGAATAGACAGCACAGAGCAGGCAATTTCATTCGCTAACAAGCACTATCGTAAGGATGGGAAAATAGAATTTTTAACTGGAGACATTACCCGGCTGAATCTTAATAAAAAATTTCACCGGGTATTTCTGGTTCATACCCTGGAGCATCTTCCGCCAAAACTTTGCCCTGTCATGCTTTCAGAAATTTTTGAAATTCTCCTACCCAAAGGAATGCTTCATATCTCGGTTCCTGCTGAGGCAACTTTAATTTATCGCTACGAGCGTTTGATGGAAAAGCTAAAAGGGATACCACCATGGGACCCAACCCATCTAACTAAATTTACTGTTCCATCTCTTAAAAGGCTTGGTAAAAAAGCTGGCTTTGAAATTTTCAGAATAGACCATAAGCTTTTCCAGTCAAAGAAACTTAATGCCCTTCATCAAAAAGGGCTTGTGCCAACCTGGTCTCAAAACCCTTTGACCGTAGAGGTTTTTATCACGCTGTTGAAGAGATAAATTTTAAACAAGCAGATGACGGTTTCCCAACCTTAACTTCAAAATACCTGCTTTTTTTGCTGAGTTCAGGCAGGATTCTGCCTGCGCTCGGCTGGTTGGGGGAAGATCCGAAAGATGACAATCTGGATGAAAAGCTAAAAGCGCGTAAGGGATTTGCGGGTCAAGCTCGGCAATAAATTTTGCCAGAGAAAAAACCTCGTCATCCTCAATCATCCCCGGAACCAAAAGCGTGCTCGCAACTAAAACCGGGTATCCGCGCGTTCGCGAATACTCCTTTGATTCTTTTGCCAGCCATGCAAAATTGGCAAGCGTTTGCTTGTTCGTGGCTCCGGTCAGAGCAAGATGAATCGGCTCGCTAAATGCTTTCAAGTCAAATTTGAGCACCCCTCCGCTTAAAATAGCCAGCTTGAGCATCGGCTTCAAAAACTTTTTACTCATTCCACCATTGGTTTCCCAGCAAATCCGGAGAATTTTTTTCTCTTTGCCTTTACGCGCCTCTTTTCCAGCTAAAATGGAATGCACCATAAACGGCGTCGGGTCTCCTCCAAAATAACAGATGCAACTCAGTTTTTCCTGCGCTTTTTCCGCAAGCTCCTTGAAGCTGAGCGTTTGAGCCAGCGCATCCATTTTTCGGAACTGCCAGTTCTGGCAATTCAGGCAATGAAAAGTGCACGCGTGATAAAAAACCGCCAGATTCAAATAGCCATATTCTGGTCCTCTGGTGTATGAAAAATCTGGGAATCCCGCGTGAGCTCCTCCCGGGCAGACCCAATCTGCGACACAATTGCTCGGAAGCGGGTCATAATAATAGCTGACTGAGGCAAACTTGGTTCCGCCAACTATCCTGCCTTTCTGGTTCCAGCGTGCGCCGCAAAATCCGCGCTCCCCCTCCGCAATTCTGCAATCATTCAGACACCATCCGCATTTTTTGCCGATTTTGCTTTCAGGAGGTTTTGCCGGGAGGCGCAAAGCTTTTCTCAGCTCCTGATGCCGCTTTAGAATTTCCGGAAGGAATTGCTCCGGCTTTTTGCGAAGGCAATCAACGCAGACCCCTATTAAATCCGCAACCAAAGTTTTTTTCCCACAATTCGGACAGGTGTTCCTCATTTTCCTTATTATATCTTAAATGAATAAAATTTTTGCTTAACCTGTTAATTCTTGCTATGATTCTTTCAAGTGAAACCAGAAACGGAACAGAAATTTCAATTAAAACTGCTGGACTATCTGATAGCGCTTGTGATTTTTTGTATGGTTATTCTGGAAAGCCTGCATACCATTCATCAAATAGGTGTTAGCTGGGACGAGCCTGTTTATTTCAGTTATGCAAAAGCTTATACGCAATGGGCGATTCATATTGGAGAAGATGGCGCCTGGAGCAGGGAGATTTTGGAGTATGTTTTCAACATTGGACTTTTTACAACCTGCAGTCCCACGCTGAATAAAATTCTGGGCGCGCTTACATATTCTGCTTTCAAGAATACTCTTGGCGAGTTCTGGGCGTATCGGATGTATGCGCCGATCTTGTTTGGGCTGTTGGTCTCATTGATTTTTTTGCGTGCGATAAAGGAATGGGGGAGATTAGTCGGGTTTGCAAGCGCGCTTTTAATTTTCTTTATGCCCAGATTTTTTGTAGAGGGACATATTGGCGCAACCGAAACCCCGTTATGCTTTTTCTGGTTTATGAGCGTAATTTTGTTTGAAGCAGGCTTTCATCGGCGCTGGCTTGCGCCTCTTGCTGGAATAGCTTATGGACTGACTATGTCCGTGAAGTTCACCGGGTTTCTTCTTCCCATTCCTCTCCTGCTCTGGGCGATTCTTTATCATCGGCGCAAAATTTTTCTTCCCGCTATTTGCCTGTTGATTATTGGTCCTGCGGTTTTTTTGCTTTTGCAACCGTCAATGTGGGACCATCCTTTTTCCGACCTCTGGGAATTTATTATGATGAGCCTGACGCGCGGACAGACCGCGCAGATTCCAGTTTATTTTCTTGGAAAATACTATTCTTTTTCTGCGCCCTGGTATTATGCGCCAGTGATGGTTCTGGTCACGGTTCCGGAATTGACACTGGTTTTCTTTGCCCTAGGTATTTTTAACACCTTTCGCAATCGTTTCCGGGATCAATTTGCAGTGTCCTGCCTGATTCAGTTCGGCTTTTTTATCTTGATAATGATCCTGCCTGGCTCGCCCACCTACGACGGAGTTCGGCTTTTTATCCCAGCATTCATATTCCTGGCGCTGGTGGCAGGATATGGATTTAAAGGTGTAATCAAATGGTTTGAAAAATCGGGACTAAAATCCCTCGCACAGGGTGCGCTCTTTCTGCTTTTAATTCTTGGCACGATTTTACCGCTGGCGAAAGTTTATCCCTATGGCTTGGAATACTATAACGAGTTTATCGGAGGGGTCTCTGGAGCGCGGAACCTGGGTCTGGAGACCACTTACTGGTGGACTGTGGTTAATGAGAAGGCTATTTCTGAGCTCAATCAGGTTCTTCCAGTAAATGCCTCTATTGTCTTCTGGCCTGTGAACACGAAGCTGGGAAGATTTTATCAGGAGATTGGTTTGCTGAGAAAAGACCTGAGAATCAGCCATACCAATGATCATTATAGTGTGGCGTCATTGAAGGACGGCACCATAGTAATTCTAAATGAAAATGCTGGTCCACACGGTAAAATTAAAAATCCCGAGAATGATTTTGAGTATCTGTTAATGCTCTCCAGACCTTATTGGGATTATGAGCCATTTTTTCGCTCGCTCGGAGTCCGGCGCTCCCAGCTTCAAGTGGTCGCCAGCAAATCTCTGGATGGGGTTCCGCTCTGGGTCTTGTATAAGCGATGATGATTTTATCCTGTGTGCGCAATTTTGACTCGTGAGCGGCTCGGAGATATAATAATAAAAACTGATTAAGGAGGAATAAGATGAGATTGAAAAAAATAAGAATTTTGTGTCTGCTCAGCTTATTGGTTCCTGTTCTTGCTTTGGCTGAGGCGCCCAAAGGCAATTTAATGAAGTTTGACGCAAGCAAGCCAGTGTTATTAGTGACTGCTGAATATATGACTGTGGAGCAGTTGACAGACCCGAAGCTGTTGGCTCTGCTCAAGAAGTATGATGTGATGGTTGCCCCGTGCATAAGAGCAGGCAAGCTGGATGAGAATCTTGACCGGTTGTTTGATGTATATGAGGAAAACGGATTGACCTTGGTTTTCTGGCCTCTTTTGCCCAGAGAGCAGGGGCTTTATCTGAACAAGGAGCACGCGGATGATTTTCTCAAATATCTTGATGAGATTTACGCCTGGGCAGAGAAATACAATCATCCGGTTCAGGCATTGATTGTTGACATAGAGCCTCCGAATTATCAGAAGGGCACAGATGAGGCTCCAGAGGAAAAGCAAGGCGGAGGTCTGGGCATTGGTCCCCTGATCAAGGCACTGGACAAAAAAAGTTTTGAAGAATCCAAAGCAAAATTTCAAGCGATCCTTGACAAGCTCCACGCTCACGGCACAATTGGCATCTCAACAGCGTTAGACCTTTCTGTGGTTGACCTTATGACAGGAATGAGCGCCTGGCAGGATTTTCAAGGAGGACCAACTATGGCAGTTGACTGGGACTATGTATCGTTTATGCATTTTGGGAGCAATAATTATCCCCTTCTTCATAAAGTCTTTGGCTTGAACTGGGATGACTGCAGGTATCTTACCTACCGGATTGGTCAGATAATTTACAGTAAGTATGGAGATAGAGTTGCGGTCTCAACAGGACAGACCCTTCCGGGAGAGGGACACGGCGTGGTTTATAATTCGCCTGAAGAGCTGGCAGAGGATTTTTCCGCGTTACGCGGCGCAGGGATAAAGCATTTTGGTATTTACGACCTTCAGGGCATTATGGAGCGCGAGGACCCAGAGGCGTGGTTCAAGGCGGTTCGCGAGGCTCCTCCAAAAACCCCGAAAAAGAGCTTGAAAGCCGAGTGTGCGCTAAAAACCTTTAAGAACCTGAGCTATGTGATTGAATTTTTTAGATAATAAATGCTGTAGAGCCACTGCGCACCGTGGCTCTACAGATTTATATCATTGGGTCACATGGACCGGACTTTGCGCCCAAGCGTCTCCGGCTCCTAATTGCCCCAGTTGATTGTCTCCACAGCAGAAAAGGGAACCATTGGTTTTGGTCGCGCATGTAAAATAAAGGCTCCCTGCAACAGATGCCCAATCAGCAGTTGCGAATTATTTTGGGATCAGCCAGATGGGGGTATCCCAGGGAACCAGGCGATTAAAGGAGCGGATGCTTGAGGATTTGGATTTGGAGAAGAAAACCAATTCGCTTAAGCTTAAAGTTTAGACCTGAGCCCTGTATTTTTTTACTGACAGGTTTAATAATGAACAATACACCTTTGGAGCTAAGGGCCTCTGGCCAGAGCCAGAGACCCTTAGCTCCTCTGGTTTAAAAATCCAGATGACCGAGTTATTTAGCCGTGATCGTTCCCTTCAGGGTTCCCGATTCCTTGCCGATGGTAGCCTTGAGGAATACCTCTTTGGCGGCCTTGAGAGCCTTGATGTGCTCGCTGGCGCACTTATCCGGAACCTTGGTCAGTTGCAGATAAGCTTTTGGCGCGCTCCAGACCGGGCACCCGGTCAGCTCTTTGCCATCTGCCCCTACGGCTTTTACCGTTACGGTCAATTCCTCGCCAACCTTGAGATCAAGCTTGGTGATCTCACTGCCCTCGGCTACCGCATCACCCTTGTAAAAGGTGAATGTAGCGGCTGGCGCTGGAGCCGCAGCGGCTTTGGCTTTGTTCCAGCATCCCTTGGCAAACAGCGGCACCGTAACGATTGACACCACAGCCAGTAGAACCATAACCTTCTTTCTCATCTTCTTTCACCTCCTTTCTCTACTTTTCGTAAAGTACTTTCTTTCTTTTCTTAAAGTCAGATTTTAGACAACAAAATTTGATTCTGGTTCCCAAAAGTTCCCCCAAAAAATAATAATGTCTGAGCTTCCCCCCATTCGTTGGACAACTTTTTGCCCGATTTATGTTAGCTCCTTCGCATGCGAAGGAATTGCTTTTGGACAACCCGGAAAGAACATCGCCTGAAAGGAGCGAGCCCAAAAATTCCGAAGCCGTCCCTTTCCGGCTTTAATGGTGGTATCCCAGGGAACCAGGCGATTAAAGGAGCGGATGCTTGAGGATTTGGATTTGGAGAAGAAGACCAATTCGTTTAAGCTTAAAATTTAGACCTGAGCCCTGCACTGTAAAAATCAGAGAAAAACATATTCCCATATAATCCCATATCAAGAGGTTTTGTTATCTACCTAAAAAATCAATTGCGGATTTAGGGTCAGCAATTGCGCTCGGGGTTATTTTCCGCTAATTTAAGACTTGGGATGCAGGACAAATATCAATACATTTTCGGACCGGTTCCGAGCAGGAGGCTGGGAAGGTCTCTGGGGATTGATCTGATCCCATATAAGACCTGTAGTTTTAACTGCGTGTATTGCCAGATTGGTGAAACCTATGAGCAAACCATCAAGCGCGCTGAATACGCTCCAACCAAAGATGTCTTAAAGGAGCTTGAGAAAAAGCTAGAAGAGCATAGAACCGTTGACTACCTGACCTTTTCTGGCTCAGGCGAGCCCACTCTGCATAGCGGGATTGGCGCCATCATCAGAAAAGTCAAGCGGCTTTTTATGCTTCCAGTCGCGGTGATCACCAACGGCAGTCTGCTCTGGATGAAAGAGGTTCAGAAAGATTTGGCTGAGGCTGATGTTGTGCTTCCAACACTTTCCACCATTAGCCCGGAAAAATATCAGATGATTCACAGACCAAGGCATGGATTGGAACTGGAAAAAATTATAGAGGGAATGATAGGGTTCCGGAAGAAATTTAACGGACAAATCTGGCTGGAGATATTCATTGTGAAAGGCATCAATGACAGCGATGATGATATGGAAAAGCTTAAATCAGTTCTGGAGAGGATCAAGCCGGACCGGATTCAGCTTAATACCTCGCTTCGTAGACCTAGCCAGGAATCCTCGCTTGCGGTTTCAGAAAAGGAAATGATTCATCTGGCAAGAATCTTGGGAGGACAAGCAGAGGTTATTGCGGATTTCCGGGGAAAAAGAGCGGAGAGCGGACATTCTGCGACTGAGCAGGATTTGCTCAATTATCTCAAGCGTAGGCCCGGAACCGTGAATGAGATTTGTATTGGACTGGGAATTGAGCAAGAGTTGGCGCAAACCCTTTTAAGAAATCTTCTGGACCAGAACCTGGTCTCGTTCCGCAAATGTGAAGAGCGGGAAGAGTATTATTTTGTGCCTTCCAGAATTAGAGATTAGAGCTTGAGCAGATCGCGGATGCAAGTTGGCGTTCATCATTTTTAATTTTTATCTAATTGACAAGCTTAGCCAGTATATCGTATGATTTTTTTGAACTCACGAAAGGGGGAAAAATGAAGAACGCCAAATTATTAGTGATGCTTTTTATTTCAGCGCTGTTTGCTATGAACGCATTTGCCGCGAAAAAGAAATCAGAGCAATGTCAGGGCAAGGTTAGCAAGCCGTTTGAGTATTGCGGATACACTTTTCCGGAATACACAGGCGTGAAAAAAATTTCTGAGTATGTGGAGATGTCAGACGGTGTGAAGCTGGCAGTAGATATTTATATTCCGACCAATGGTCCAGAGCGCAAAGGCTTTCCTGTCATTGTTGAATACACGCCTTACACACGCGCGTTCATAGACCTGAAGAATGGTCCGCTTCATCAGGCTGGGAGAAAAGCCGTTACCAAAAGTTCTAGCCCGGTGCTTGACCTGTTGAGTATGCCCGGGGAATTCAATCCGATCCGGACCATAATTGCGCACGGCTATGTGATTGTTCGTGCGGATATGCGCGGGACAGGTGCGAGTTTTGGCTGGAAGGCTGATTTTATGCCGCAATTGGCAAAGGACGGTGGCGAGTTGATCGCATGGATAGCTAAACAAAGCTGGTGCGATGGCAATATCGGTATGTTTGGAGGGTCTTACACCGGGTATTCGCAACTGGTCACAGCTGGCTATCCGCATCCAGCGCTTAAAGCCATCGTGCCAATGATGGTGCCGTTAGAGGGCTATGACGGAGAGGTATATCCTGGAGGAATTTATATGCACGGATTTATGACCGCGTATTCAGAGGGACTCACTAAACTGAATCTGAATTATTATAAAATGGATATTGGCAAATACCTTTTTGAAAAAGACGCGGACTTTTTGCTCCCAGCCGCGCCAGTGGTGGATGAGGATGGAGATGGTGATTTGACAGATGAAATTCCGCTGGACCTGAACAAAAACGGCAATTTTCTGGATGACTATTTGTATCCTGACGACCCCAATGATGAGCCGAGATACAAGGATGGCAAACCTCGCAAGCATATATACTATCTTGCCACTCGTGACCATATGAAGAACATTGACTATCACTCCTGGGCACAGCGGATGTTTTTTCTGGATGCTACGCCGCCCTGGCCTCTGGACAAAACCAGCATATATGAATTTGACCCAAGCCATCATATACCAGCGATTATGAAGTCCGGCATCGCTGTCTTAAACATTGGAGGATGGTTTGACCCGTTCACGCGAGGAACCACTGAGCTTTACGCCACTATGGCAAAGACCAATCCGTCAAGAATGGTGATTATTCCTGGCTATCACGGCGGAGGGGGTCCCTTCTGGGAATACTTGGGAGAAAAATCTGAGAAGCTGATGGACAGGGGTGTGAGCGAACTGCTCAGGTTTTATGACCATTACCTCAAAGGCATTGACAACGGCATTGAAAAAGACCCGCCGGTTTTGATCTATGTGATGAACGGAGGAGGATGGCGCGCGGAAAATGAATGGCCCCTTGCCAGACAGAAGATCACCGATTTTTATTTTGATGCGCAGAATCAACTTGTTCAGAAACGGCAGACTAATGGAGCGGATAAATATGTTGCGGATTTTACTCACGATGCGCGCTGGGGAAAGCGCAAGGGAAATCGCTGGCTATCTACTATGGGCGTAGCTCCTGATGAGCTTCCCATCCGAACTGAACTTGACAGGAAATGCCTGACCTATACCAGCGCGGAAATGGAACAGGACACTGAGGTCACGGGTCATCCGATTGTAAGCCTCTGGGTATCTTCAACAAGCGATGACGCGGATTTTTATGTGTATCTGGAGGATGTGGATGAGAAAGGAGTAGCGCTTTTAGTCACTGAGGGTGTGCTCCGGGCTGGATTTGCAAATCTTGTTAGTAATGATGAAGAAATTGACTCAGGCAAGACCGGAGTGGATGTCCTTCCTGAACTCCCCTGGCACGGGTTTGAAAAAGCCAATTATAATCCCACGATTTTTGCACACGGAAAAATTATTGATTTGGTTTTAGACTTGAAACCAACCTCCTGGGTGTTCCGAAAAGGGCATCGGATACGCGTGTCAATTGCTCTTGCAGATTGGCCCACTTTCCGTCTCCACGAAAGGCTCGCGCCTGACAATGACCCTAACAACCCGGCAAATATCCGTCCTGTTATCACAGTTTATCGGGACGAGCTTCATCCGTCTGTAATCAAACTACCTATTATTCCAAAATGAAAATAACAAAAGGCACCAGGGCGTTTTTAACCGGCGCAGGTAGCGGCATTGGCAGAGCAAGCGCTATTGAGCTTGCAGAGCTTGGCTGTGAACTATTTTTAACTGACATAAATGCGCGGGGTCTGGAGGAAACCCGCGGGATGATTTCTGATAAGCCCGGCAGGGTCTGCAAATCACGAGCGTTTGACATAAGAGACCTCTCCGCGGTTAAAGCCTTTGCGGATGAGATTCATCAGGAGTTTGGTCCAATGGATATTGTAATGAACATTGCCGGAATCGCCCTGTTTGCTCAAATTGAAGATATGACTCATCAACACTGGGAAAAAGTCATTGGAGTGAACCTCTGGGGTCCAATACATTGCATAGAATGCTTTTTACCCGAGATGATCCGCGTCAAGAAAGGACATCTAGTCAATGTAGCATCCATTGCTGGTTTGACTGGCGCTCCCTGGCACGCGGCTTACTCAACATCTAAATGGGGGCTTGCTGGCTTGTCCGAGGTTTTGTCAAATTTATTGTGGTCAATAAGCCCCTACCACCAGTCCTTTAACAGTTTGCTGAATTTAAGTTTTAGCCAGCCTGAGAGCGTTGTTGGATTATGCCAGAATTTCGCCTTGTCCATTGTGATCTTTTCAGTATAAGGCATTACGCTCTGGTCTATGATATTCTTGAGGGAGGACGCCACTTTTTCGGACTTTATCACAACCACATCCTCAGAATTAAGGTATCTTCCTCGCGGGTCTATGTTATAAGAGCCAATCACAGTAATGTCATCATCAAATATCGCGCATTTGGAATGAAGAGAGCCTTTGTTTTTTACAATTCCCTGCCACTCGTAAATCTCGGCTCCAGCCTGCATCATTGGCAGATAAAAATAGCGGATATACGGATGCATCTCAAAAACATCATTTGTCCAGGCATTATTCGTGATCAGCGTTACTGCTACTCCTCGCTTGCGCGCATTAAGAATGGCATTCAATAAATCTTCATCCGGGACAAAATACGCAATTTCCAGAATAATTCGCTTTTGAGCAGTGTTAATCAGGTGAAGATACGCCTGATAAACATAATCCTCCTCATATCTTGGCCTAGTCCTAATCAGCCTAACCATTACATCCTCATCGTCAAATTTTTCAATTCTGATCCGGGATTGGGCATTTTCGCCTGCACCAGCATTATCAGCCTTTGCAGGAACCTGCTTTTTGTTTTTTCCCAGTTGCTCCTGCCACCATTTTGGATTAACAAGTTCAGGCCTATCCATTTCCTTATTTCGGAAATAAATCTCGTCTTCCTCAACCGCACGCGCCATATCAGAAGCTGTAGGTCCAACAATCAATACATCCTGGTCCCTCCACATATTTCTCGGCTTATTCTCATAAAGCGCATATTCCTGAGATATATTTGAACCGCCTGTGATGCCATACCAGTCGTCAACTACAATATATTTCTCGTGGAACCTAAAATTATATTCATCCACATTCAAGAACCCGTTTTCATCAGCTCCGCTAAAATAAATCGGCTCATACCCAAGTATCTCCAGTCCCTGCTTTTCAGTTTTGAAATAAAGCGCGCGGTCTTTGGGAATAAACTTTGTGTAGCAATCAGCTATCAATATCACCTCAACCCCTTGCTTTTGTTTTTCCAGAAGAATGTTGATTATTTTTTTGGAAACAGGGTCGCTATAAAGAATATAGGTTTGAATCTTGATGGATTTCTGCGCATTCTCCATAAGATAATATCTCATCTCAAAACCCATCTGTCCTGCTGGAAGAAGCAGAACAGAGTTTCCTTTACGCGCAGGAGGCAATGCCAGGCTCACATCAGGTGTTTTTTCTGAAAGCCGGAACGGAAAGTCATCCCGGAAAATAGCATCAGGGGCTCCGGTTACAAATAATGGAGGCGGAATGTAAAATTTCAAAGCGCATTGATTCATAGAGCTGAAAAAAATCAAAAGCCCGAACATGCTAAAAATCTTTAAACTTCTGCTCATTTTTCTTAGCAAATTATACATAACAGAAGCCGAATCGCAATATGCCCCTACTTTAACTCAGGAAAAAATTTCTTCCTGCTCAAAAGTTCTGGAGCTTGATTCTTGAGCACGCCTTCAAGAATAAGTCTTGCCCGCTCTTTGATCCGTCTCTTGGGCTTTTCTCCTGAAGCCATTTGAATCAGTTCAAGAATATGATATACATCAGGAGCGCCCGGATAAAAAATTCCGCCAACAGAGAGCATCTGCAAACAGCCTGCACAATACGCGCAGATAATTTCCGCGCCGGTTTTTTTCGCCTCTCTAATTCGCCGCATAGTTGAGCGGATGAGCCAGACCGGATTATACGCGCTATCAATGCTAAAGCCAGCGCCTATTCCGCAACAAACAGCCCGGGATTTACTCCTAGGCATCTCCTTGACCTTTATTCCAATCCTCTCCAGAATTTTTCGCGGAAGCTCCATATATTCTTTTCCCATAAATTTTGAATAGCAGGAATCCTGAAGCGTTGCTGTGAAATTCAATTTCCGCTCAATTTTAATCCTCCCGGATTCCATCTCTTCCCACAGGTATTGGAGCAATGGTTTGAATTTTATATCAAAATTTATTCCGAATTTTTCAGGCAGGACCTTGCTGAAGATAATCGTGCCAGCAGTGCACATCATCAGTATATTTTTTGCCCCAAGCTCTTTGAATCTGGCGCGCATCCTTTGACCCTGCTGTTCAAACAGGTCATATAAACCCATCCGGTAAATCATCTCTCCGCAACACCAGTCCAGCGCCCCACGAATCGGAATCTCTGGCAAAAGCCCTGTCATTGTGATATAAGGCACAGCGCATACATTACATCCAGGATAAATAAACTCCTCACAACGCGTTTCCGAGTTCCAGCTTAAAAGCAATGCCTTCTCATCCTCAGGCATTCTATCAATTACATAGCTCCGGAAATTCTCACGCTCAATTGGAAGGAAATACTTTGCGCGTAAAGGCAAACCATGTTCCTGATACTTTCGCCACCAGTGCTCCATAATGCTCTCAGCTGGATTCGCTCCATTCGGACAATAAAAATCGCAGTTAAAGCAACTGGTGCAAGCTCTGCTAACCAGACGACTTATCTCTCCCCGATTTATCCCAGCCTTTTTCTCTCGCGCACGCTCCAGCGCAAGACCCATCTCAGGGCATTGATGAAGACACTCCCCGCAAAGCTCACATTTGTCCAGGTCAAAAAAACTTTTCCGCAAACCCATCTTCAACCCTCTGGATGAATACGCTTCCTGCTAAAAATCCTTCCAGCGCTGGATAACATAACTTTAGTCATAATTTTTCCAGCGCGCTTGTCCGCAAGCGAAACTACATCCTTGCCCATTGCATAAGTCAGAAGCTCAAGATAGTGAACACACGGGATAAATGACGGATAAAATTTGCCCGCCATTTTTAGCATCAAATAACATGTCGCGCAATATGGCACGAACAGATCAGCGCCTGTGGCTTTTGCCAGACGCCATTGCCTTATCCCGCCCATAACCATATCTATCGGATTGAACCTAGTGATACCATCAGCCGCTCCACAGCAAATCTGCTTCTCTCTGCACGGATTCAGGTCAATAACCTCTGCGCCAGCAAGTCTAAGAAGCTCACGCGGTTTTTCTGAAAAATCCTTTCCTAATGCCTTGCCATGACACGACTCCTGAATCGCAACCCTGCGATTAAGCGCACGCTTAAACTGGATCGCTCCGGTTTTTACCCTGTCCAGAAGCCAGTCCCCGATATAAATTATCTCAGGCTCCAGCCTTATCCCGAAATTTTTTGGTAAGATATTCTTCTGCATATTGTATCCAGCTAAACAGAACATAATCACCCGAGATGGCTTAGCCTTTTGATAAACAGCTTCCAACTTCCTCCCCAGCTTCTCAACACGAGAAAAAATACCCATCCGATAATAAACCTCGCCACAGCATAAGCCAGGCTCGCTTATGATGACAGCATCCTTAAAAACCGGGCTATTGAACAAATACGGAAAAACCTGACCATTGCATCCAACAAAAATTACTTCCCTGCCTGAAAGCTCTGAATGAAGATTCTTCCGCCACTCCTCAACCAAAACCCTTTCCTCTCGCGTGTAATCCCTTTTGGCAAATTCCATAAAATTCTTTTCTTCAACTGGCAGAGAAGAAAGCGCCCGTATAGGAATCCCTAACTTCTGATACCGTTCAAACCAGCGAAATAAAATCAAGCCATACGGCTGAGCCTGATTCGGGCAAAAGCAATTGCAGGAAAAACAGCTTTTACATCTCTCTAGAACCTCACTCCATTCCCCTTTGATCAGCTTCTGCTTTTCTGCCTTTGCCTTGTCCTCAGAATAGCCCAGAACCGGGCATTGGCTCAAACACCTCCCGCACAGCTGGCATCTGTCCAGGTCAAAAAAATTTTTAAGCTCAAAATCCATTTTTAATAAAATAGCCTGTTTATTTGAAAGTGCAATTGAACAATAAAAAAAACCTTGAATCAACCCTTGAACCAGGCTATTCAAAATTATGAGATGAAATTTTCTGAAAACTTGGCTAGAATAATTTTATGCTAAATCTGGAGAATAATTGTGGAGCCTGTCAATGGAAAAAATGATCAGCTATGCCCGTGCAAAGGAGCTAATTGACAGGGAGATTCCTCATCTCGGCTCTGAAACCATAGAAGTCACCCGCGGGCATAACCGGGTTCTTGCTCAGGACACTCCTGCTTATGTAAGCCTTCCTTCAGCAAAAATCAGCTTCCGGGATGGATACGCTCTTTTGAGCAAGGATTCAGCGCCTGGCAAGCGCTTCAAGCTGTCTCATCCAGTTTTTGCAGGCAATCCCAGAGCAGAGCCTATTCCACAAGGAGAAGCTGTCTGGATAGCTACTGGCGCGGTTATACCAGATGGCGCGGATGCCGTGATTGACGAGGAAAAGGTAAAAAAGCTCGGAGATGAGATAGAGCTTTTGGAAAAAGTGGACCCGGGATTGAACATCCGTGAGGACACTGAGGAGTTTAAGAAGGATGAAATTTTATTGCGCAAGGGAGCTTTAATTGGAAGCAGGGAAATATCGCTCTTGATTGCAGGAGGATATTTTGAAATAGAGGTTGTGAGAAAGCCCATACTATGGGTGATTGCTGTTGGCGATGAGCTCCGACATCCTGGAACCGTGACCCGTCCCGGACAAATTTATCCAAGCGCTGGCTGGCTAATCGCGTCAATGAGCGAGGAGTTAGGATGCGCGCTCGCAAGGGTGATTCTGGTTGAAGACGACCCAGAGGCTCTGATTGAAGCTCTGCCTTCTCCAGCAGAAGCGGACATTGTCATCACGGTCGGTGGCACAGGTTTTGGCAGAAAAGATATTATTGTGGACACGCTTAACGCGCTTAAGGCAAACATTATTTTCCAAGGTGTTAAAACTCGGCCCAGTCATTCCCTGATCTTTTCCCGTAAAGACAATCAACTAATTTTTTCCTTGCCAGGAAGAATCAGCGCAACAGAGATTGGTTTTAATATCTTTATCAGGAGCGCAATTTTCAAAATGATGGCTAAACCAGATGACACGGTCATTGTTCAGGCAAGAGCCAAAACAGACCTGGAAGCCAGAAAAGACCTCAGGCTAATTTTGCGAGGTAAGCTGGAGCTTAAAGACAATGAATTATGGGCAGAGCCTCTAAGGATGAAGAGCTGGCATCGGGAAATGGTAGAGGCGGACGGCTACATTATTTTGGAGGAAAATCGTAAGCCGAGCAAAATTGGAGACCGTGTGCAGTTTATGATTCATCGCAACCGTGTCCCTTTCTTTTTCCCAAAATCATAGCTGAAAAGAGCAATGAGAAAATCTATATCCTTGCTTATTCTGGCTTTTATTTTTCTTGCATTAACCGGAACAAGCGGATGCCCGGCTGAAAAATCCAAAACCAGACTCAATGATGATTTTTCCAAAGCGCGTGAGCAGATGGTCAAAACCCAGATTGAAGCAAGAGGCGTCAAAGACCCGCTCGTGCTCAAGGCTATGCGCAAAGTCCCTCGTCATCTATTTGTCCCGGAGAAATACTGGAATGAGGCATATAACGACTATCCACTCCCAATCGGCTCTGGTCAGACAATTTCCCAGCCTTATATTGTTGCGTTTATGACAGAGCAACTTGCGCTAAAAGGCAATGAGAAAGTCCTGGAGATTGGCACTGGCTCTGGCTATCAAGCCGCTGTTCTCGCGGAAATCGCCAGAGAGGTTTATACAATTGAGATCATCTGCAACCTGGCTGATTCTGCTAGAGAGCGTCTTAATAAAATGGGCTATAAGAATATCTCTGTGATATGCGCAGACGGATACAGGGGATTGCCAGACCATGCTCCCTTTGACGCAATCATTGTCACAGCCGCGCCTACAAGAATCCCTGAAACTCTGATTGAACAATTAAAGCCAGCCGGAAGAATGATCATTCCTGTAGGCGACTATTATCAGGAACTGGTTCTTGTAAAAAAACTCCCGGATGGAACCATTGAAAAAAAATCCGTGCTCCCGGTCCGGTTTGTGCCTATGACTGGCGAAGTGGAAAATAAATAAGCTAATAAATCAACCGCTTGTAAAACCAGACCAGACTCTCTGCTCCTCTTGGCAACAGGACTCGCGTGTCCCTATTTTTTAATCAGGTTAAGTGTCCGCGCCCCTTGGGTCAAGCGTTTCTAAGCCTTAAAAAAAAGTGTTCAAAGGCTTCTCATTTGTGACCGCTTCTGACATTACCATGTGCTATAATCAAAGTTGACTTTTATAGCAGGAAGGGAATAGAATTAAGAAGGAAAAAAGAAAATATGATTAAGGTCAAAACCACGGAGCTTGAATTCAAAGGACCTATCCAGAGTTGGCTCAATGAGATTATCAAAGCAACGACTTCTTTTGAAGAAGCCACGCCTGATTTTTCTCTGAAATCTGGGGATAGGACGGTCTTTCCAGACCTGGTGATCTGGATAAATCGCGGGGCTGGGCAGGCTTTCATCAATTGGGAATTCAAAGGCCCAGAAATCCCCGCTGACGATCCGGAACTGATTAAAGGTGCCCTGGAAAAGGCTTATGCTTTGAACACAAAATACTTTATAACTTATAACCTGAGCGAGGCATATCTCTGGAAAATTCCGGAATCAAAAGAAGAAGCTCCCAGCCTGGTCAGGCCCGAGCCTTATCGTCCCAAGTGCACCATCAGTTCCAGGGAAGATTTTCAGGACAAATCCAAACAGGCGAGGATCAAGGAAATGCTGAGAGAAATTGTCTTTGACCTGGTAAAACTTTATCGCGATGACAGCCTTTCCGACTACCCGCCGGACATATTTTTTGTCAATAAACTCTCCGAATGCGCCAAAGCCATTGCTCCGCATTTAAAGACCAAACTGGCGGAATCAGCCCGGGACCGGAATTTCAGTCAAAAACTGACTTCCTGGGCGAATAAGCAGGGAATCGCCAATTTCGGCGATGAAGCAAGCTACAACATCCTTTCCCGCCAGATGGCATATCGGCTCTTAGGCAGGATTTTATTTTATCTTACCCTCCGCAGATTTAGGCCAGACCTTCCGGAATTCCATCTGCAAAAAGTGCCTGATTTTTCCAGGAGAATTCAAGAGTATTTCGCCAAAGCCCTCCGGATTGACTATCAAGGCGTTTTTGAAAAAGACCTTCCGGATGAAATTGACCTGCCCAAAGATATTCAAGGTCCTCTGGTTAAATTGGTCAAGGATTTAAATCAATATGATTTTTCCGCGCTCCCCCAGGAAATCATCGGGTCGGTTTTTGAAAAATTGATCCCGCCGGATGAAAGGCATAACCTGGGTCAGTATTTTACCAATGAAAATCTGGTGGACCTGATTCTGGCATTATGTCTGAGAGCCGCTAATGATAAAATTCTTGACCCGACTTGCGGGTCCGGAACCTTTTTAATCCGCGCTTATGACTGGTTCAAATTCAAGGGCCTACGAAATCATAAAGAACTCCTTCCGAAAATTTGGGGAATTGATATTGCCCGGTTCCCGGCTGAGCTTGCAACCATCAATCTCTATCGCCAGGATTTATCCGACTATGAAAATTTTCCGAGAATCATCGTCAAGGACTTTTTTGAGCTGAAACCAGAGCAGGAATTTGGATTTCCTCCCCCAAAGCCCTCGGATGACCCGGAATATAAGATCAAGGAAAAAATGCCTCTATTTGATTGCGCCGTGGGGAATTTTCCTTATATCCGCCAGGAACTGATTGAAAAAACCAATAAAGGGTATAAGGCGGAGCTGGAAAGAATTCTGGCGCAGGATTGGGCTTCTGACTATCGCGAGCTTTTCAAGAATGGAGGGCAACTCAGGCTTTCAGGACAGGCGGATATTTACGCTTACCTTTTCTTTCATACCGCTAAATTTATTCTCCCGGACGGCAGAATGGGATTTGTCACCTCCAACTCCTGGCTGGATGTGGCTTATGGATTTGAACTGCAAAAATTTTTCCTCAAAAAGTTCAAGCTGATCGCTATTCTGGAGTCCAGATGCGAGCCATGGTTTGAGGACGCCGCAGTCAATACCATAATCACGATTCTGGAGCGGTGCGAAAATAAACAAGCAAGAGATGAGCATTTTGTAAAGTTTGTCAAGATAAAAAAGAAACTGGCTGAACTGATTCCCTGGGATATAAAAGACCAGCCAGATGACCGGTGGAAAGGTCTGGCAAGGCTTGCCAAAAAAATTGAATTGGCGGATCAAAAAGCCAAGCCTTTATCCAAAAATATAATGGTCTATGAAGATGATGAATTCAGGATCAGGATGCTCAAGCAAAAAGAACTCCTGGAAGAATTGGAGTCCTCAGGACAAACCGTCAAATGGGGAAAATATCTTAGAGCCCCGGATGTATATTTCGAAATTCTGGAAAAATGCAAAGATAAACTCGTGCCACTTAAAGAAATTGCTGAAGTGCGTAGAGGTTTTACCACCGGCATCAACGAGTTCTTTTATCTGGATGAGGAGAAAATTAAACAGTGGAAGATTGAGGAGGAGTTTTTAAAACCTGTAATAAAATCGCCTAAAGAAGCGGATAAAATATTAATTGATCCTTCTAAATTAAAATTTAGAATATTTATGTGCAACAAGAGCAAACAAGAGTTAAAAAAAGAAAAGAAATTCGGAGCTTTAAAATATATTGAATGGGGAGAAAAACAGAAAACTGAAGAAGGAGTTCCATGGCCTGAAGTTCCTTCAGTTTCATCGAGAAAATATTGGTGGGGAATATCAGATAAATCGCCAGCGTCCTGTGTTTGGTTAGAATCTTTTGGCGATAGATTAATTACATTAAAAAATGTAAAGGATATTTATTGTGATAAAAGATTTTATGAAATAGCCCCCAAAAAGGATAGCTGCGAAATTTTATTATCAGCATTGCTTAATAGCTCTTTATTGTGGATTCAAAACGAATTAACAGGAAGAATAAATATGGGGGATGGTGTACTGGATACCGTTGTATTTGAAGTTGAAAATATGATGGTTGCAAAATTAATTGATAAAAATATTGAGCAAAGGATTGCCAAAACTTTTAATCAAATTTCTAATCGGCCAATTAAAGATATTTTTAATGAAATAAGGCAAAAGGATCGTCGGGAGTTGGATAGTCTGGTATTGGCGTCATTAGGTTTAGATAGGAACAAATATCTGAATCGGATATATGATGGATTAGTGGAACTGGTTCGTGAGCGGATAGAGTTAGCTCGTATGCGGAAGAAGGTAAAAGAGATTAAGAGCAAGCGGGATATTAACAGGCTTAAAGAGCAGATTATTGAGGAATTTGAGGCGGAGATCAACCGGAAATTTCCCGAGGCGTTTTTGGATAAAAAGTATCTGAGAGAGCCGGAGGCAAGGGAAATAACCATTTCCAATCATCCGCTCCGTATGGGCAAGACCTTTATGGATATTTATCCGGTGATCGCGGACGATGGCTTCAAATATGAGGCTAGGGACTTATCCGAGGCTAAATTTATTATTTATAGCCAGAAGCCCGACAGCCTGATGGTCAAGCTTCCCAAAGATAAGCTGATCCTGCAAAAAGCCGTAAAAGACTATGAAGACCACATCAAAACCTTGTCTCATAACATCTTCAGCTCCCTGATTAAACACACTTCTGACCACAAGCTTTCCGATCGTTTAACCGCGGATATTTTGGAAGAAGTGGGGATGAGGAAGGCTATAATAAAGAAGGATGGGGGGCAGGTCTGAACTTTAAGCCGATGGAAATTTTTAATGCAGACAAGAGTGTCTCTTGCCCAAGAATTCTCCGCGTCATTTGCGTCTTTGCGGTGGGGGGGTGAATTTGGTAATTGTAGGAGGGAGTGATTAGATGGATGCGGCACAGGCGACATATTTTGTTTTTTTGATCAAGCTGGTTATTTGTGGTTGTTTGATAGGGGTCTGGTTTGTGTGGTTTTGCTGGAAGCTGTTGGGATTTATTGACAGCAATGTTGCGTTGACTGAGCCGGAGCCTAGCTGGAGGGAATGGTTTCAGTATCAGCTTGACCTGAGGCTTCATCCTGAAAAGGACTGGGAGCCTGTTCCGCGTCCACGCATAAGAATCGGGTTTTTGGGCTATACTGTATTGACGATTCTGGTGCTGTTGATATCGGCATCGTGTTGATAAATTTTTGGGGAATTCGGAGTTCGGGATTCGGTAATTATGAGTGTTGAATTTATCAGGGAGGAGAAAATGAAGGGGAGAAAGGTTACGAGGGAAGAGCTGGATGCAATTATTCAAGAGGACTGGATCAAAATTGTTGAAATTATGAATAATCAGGGTGTTGACAGAGATGAGGCAGAAAAGATTTATATTAAAACAAGGGGCTGGGTATTAGTTGATGAATCAGAGAAAAAGCCTGAGAAAGGAAAGAAATAGGCACTGTTAAAGAATTTGTTCAAGAAAATTCAGGGATAAATTCCTCTTGATTCTGCTGGCTTACTGGCTTCTGATTTTATGCTCTCCGTGTATGCCGAACATCACGAATTTTACGAGATTTTTTGAAAGCGCATCAAGGTTTTTTATTTCACCTTTAGCCCACTGGTAAATAGCTTCTTTCAGAATACCCACGATGAATCTTGCGACGAGATACGGGTCTGCCTGTCTGGCTTTTCCAAGGGATTGCGCCCTGGCGACCATTCCGCAGAAAATATCTGTGATGGTTTTGAAAAAATTGTCCACCTGGTCTCTAAATCCTTTGTCAGTGCCCATAGCCTCCTGCATCACGAGATTGATGAACAGGACTGAATTTTTATGACTCAAAAGACGGCGGAGGGATTGAAGAAGCGCGTTTTCAAGTTGTTTTTCTGTCATCCCGGATGTGAGCTTCAGGTCTGGGAAAATCCGGTATATGTAGTTGAAATTGGTGTTGAGGAGTTCTTGGAATATGTCTCGCTTATTTTTGAAATAAAGATAAAAAGTTCCACGGGCAACCCCAGCCTCCCGGATTATATCCGCAACCGAGATTGAATGATAACCTCGCTTTGCAAACAGATTGAGCGCGCATTGTAAAAGCTGTTCCCTTCTTTGCTCCTTTTTCATCTAACACGCTCCGCAAATTTTACATCCTGGCTTACATCCCTGGCTAGTGTTTCCTTTAAGAGCCATCTCATATTCCCTTAAAAGATATTGCTTCTTCACCCCTGGCTCAATTATGTCCCAGGGCAGAGCTTGGTCTGGGTGTATCTCCCGCAAATAATTATCAGCAATTTGCTTTGACCTTAAAATGTCAGCAACCCTGATTTGGTCTAGCGCCAACTTCTCCAGTATCTCTCCCAGATTGCGGTCTCCACGCGAGATGATTGCCTGAAGTAGCGCCTCTCTTGCGGATTGAGTCTTTATTTCAAAACCATCAAGCGCTTTCAAAGAGGCTCTTATGCGTGCGAATTTTTTTTCCAGGCTGGACAGGCTTTCCATTTTTATCCACTGAAACGGTGTCCATGCTTTTGGAATAAACGCATTAACAGAAAGTTCAATTATTCCGGGATAATTTTTTCTGCCTGCTCCCATTGCGAGCGCGGTTTGAATCCTTCTTGCTGATGCGCATATCTGCTCAATATCCAGTTCTGTTTCTTGTGGAAATCCGACCTGGTAATAGAGCTTGATGCGCGGGAATTGATAAGCGCCAAGCATTTTCATAGCCTGGAATATGCTTTGCTCATCGGTCTCCTTATTAAGGAATCGCCTGATCCTGGTTGAGCCTGCTTCTGGAGCAAATGTCAGAGTTTGATTCTTGCTCGCTTTAAGCAGTTCAAGCAATTTTTCGCTCAGGGCTGATATGCGGAGGCTTGATACAGAAAATGGTATTTTTTCTCTGCGGAGAAATTGCAATAAAGCATCAAATCCGCTCCAGTCCGGGACCACTGGCGCGATCAATCCCAGCTTATTCCTGTATGCCCTAAGCTTTTCAATTGCGAGAATTACCCTGTGATATATAGCTTCTATAGGAGGTCTGTTGAAAAATCCCTCCAGACAAAATCTGCATCCGCGTCCGCATCCTCGCATCAGCTCAATCAATCCGAGGTCTGAAAATTCCATTTCCTGGGTGAAAATGACCTGATGGCTTGGAAGGTCTTTTTCTTTAGCATAAGCGCGTTTTATTTTGAGTTCCGGGCTTATGGCTTTTGAGTGATAGCTTGCGGGGATGTAGATATGAGGAACATCCTGAAAATGCTCTGCTAACGCTTCTGCTTTGCGCTGTGAGGATAGCGCATAGATCAATCGCTCGGACAGGTATTCAATCACTGGCTCAGCATCTCCAATTACGATGAGGTCCATAAAATCCGCCACAGGCTCGGGATTGGCGCTGATGGCTATTCCACCAGCAATGACTAATGGATAGGAGAATTTTTTAGATGATGCTTTAGCGCGGTCTGATGAGCGGAGAGGTATGCGGGATAGATGGAGCATCTTGAGTCCGCGAATGTAGTCCATTTCAAATGAGAAGGAAAACGCGATGACATCAAATTCATTTATGGGTTTTGCGGTTTCCAGGCTATAAATTCCAGTCTGTTTTTCAAAATGCGCTGTTTCATCCTCAGGGTCAGGATAAAACGCGCGGTCGCAATACACTCCATTTTGCGCATTGAAAAGCTGATACACTCTTTGAAAACCAAGGTTAGCCATTCCAACGGAATAAAGGTTCGGATAGCATAGCGCTATTTTAAGTTGTGCGTGCGGATTTGTCTGAACCAGAGATTGCTCTTTTTGAAAGCGCAATTGATTTTTTTGCTGGAACTTAAACATTCTCCACCTGACTACTGGCTTGTTTTACCTGCAATTTCCTTTTCCGCCATTTCTGATACCAGGAAGAGAGAGAGCGGGTCCAGATAGCTATTGTTCAGCCTGATGGATAGATGCAGATGAGGACCAGAGGCTCTACCGCTCATTCCTGCTCTGGCAATCACCTGCGCTTTTTTCACATCCTCACCCTGTTTAACCAGAATTTCAGAAAGATGATAATAAACTGAATAAAGCCCACAGCCGTGGTCAATGATCAGGCTGTTGCCAGTAAGGTATCCGACATAAACAAGGGACACCTTGCCGTTATTGATAGCGCGGACTTCCTGTCCAGTGTCTGCTTTGAAATCCGTGCCAGTATGCGGACTTCTTGGAACTTTGTTAATAATCCTTTGAGCGCCAAACACTCCGGAGACCTCGCCCGGAACAGGCTTTTCAAAAGCTCCCTCCCAGTAGCAGACCGGGTTGAGTGCGCTCATACCTGCGAGCAAATTTTTATTGTCCTGATTTATCCGCTCCACAATCTCAGGCGGGAATTCAGCCATTTCTATGGGCAGGGTCAGTTCCTCTACTGGATAGCTCTTTGCCTGCACTAAAACCGGGATTTCAAGAGATTGCGTCATTGCTGATTCTGATTGTAAGCTGAGCCCGAGCTGATATTTCCCGGGGTATAATTTTCGGTCAGGCGCAATATAAGCGAGCCAGAGCTTTCGCGTCTGGTCAAGTGGCTTGAAGCTAACAGGCTTGTCCCATAAAGAGCTGTTCAGAGATTTTAATGGCTCACCGGATTTAATCAGAACCGCTCCTGCCTGTCCCTGCTCAAAAACGCATCCGGGGTTTGCGGATGAAAAGCATTTATAGGTGATGTAATTTTGCTCAGAAGATAGAGCAGGCAATAAAAGTAATGTCAGAAATAGCTTGAATAATGATGAAAATCTATTCCTGATTTTTGCTCGGGTCTGGCTCATTTTGTTCCCAGATATTTTTTTCCTTTTTTTCCTCAACCTTTACTCCCAGTTCTCCGCGGTGAAGAATTAACTCAAGAGAGTCCCCGATCTCAACCTGATTATGGTCATTGATGGTCTTGAGGTCTGATTTTTTTCTCGCAATACAGTATCCTCGCTCCAGCGTGGATAGGGGACTCAATGATTGAAGGCTGGCAACAAGATGCGTTAGCCGAACACGGTTTTGATTCAGGCTGTTTTGCATCCCTGCCAGGATGCGAGATTCATATTTTAACATTTCTGACTGCTGTTTTCGTAGCCATTTATCCGGGGAGCGAGTTGCGAGGCTCTGGCTGAGCTTAATCCAGCGGTCTTTCATTGTGCGTATTCTGTCCCATAAAGAGTCTCTAATCTGATGCTCATAGAGCAAAATTTTCTGGTCCATCTGCCTGAGCGTGTCTTGAAATTTCAGGATGTTATCTGCAAAATCCATAAGCGCATCCTCCCGCTCAGCAATCGCGGATTGAATTGTATCCAGCAATTTTGTTTCCAGATTCTCAAGTCTCATTAGCAAGCTTTCCTGCGCGCGCGCAATCATCTCTGCCGCGGCAGTTGGAGTTGGAGCTCGCTCATCCGCAACAAAATCCGCAATAGTGTAATCAATCTCGTGTCCAATTGCGCTAATCACAGGAATTTTGCTGTTGGCAATAGCGCGCGCAACGGTCTCAGTGTTAAACGGCAAAAGGTCTTCAAGCGAGCCCCCTCCGCGCGCAAGCAGAATCAAATCCAGAGGCGCGCGCTCCTGCTGAGATGCCAAGTCAGGATTTTGCGCAAGCGTAATAGCCTGCGCAAGCTCCATCTCAGCCCCTTCTCCCTGAACGCGTGATGGGATCAAAAGAATTTCTATTCTGGTTTTCCTCTGTCGGAAGATTTTCAAAATATCATGAAGCACTGCTCCTGTAGGAGAGGTAATGAGCGCTATTCTTCTACAAAATTCCGGAATGGGCTTTTTCCTGGCTTTGTCAAACAAGCCCTCTTGCTCCAGCTTTTTTTTGAGTTGCTCAAACGCGATTTGAAGCGCGCCAATTCCTACAGGCTCCATCCAGTCAACAATCAGCTTTAGCTCCCCGCGCGGACGATAAAAATTCAGGTATCCACGCGCAACAACCTCTAATCCGTCCTCTGGTTGAAACTTTAAATAGATATTATGAAAGCGAAACATTATTGCTGGGATAAGGGATTTTTCGTCTTTGAGAGAAAAGAAGAAATGTCCGGTTTTATATTTACGGAATCCTGATATTTCTCCCTGAACCCAGATGTCCTTGAACTCTGTCTCTAAAATCTGATTGATGTTCTCAGCAAGCTCTGAGACCGAGTATATTTTTTTTGCTGGAATTAAATTTTCCATCATTGACATAGCTCCTCAACAGGCACAAGCTCGCATCCATCTCTCTCAAACTCGTCCATTTTTTCAGCAAGTGTCCGGATGGTCTCTGGATAAGGATGGCCTATGCCAATAGCAAAGCCATTTTCTTTTGCGATTCTGCAAAGCTCTGATAACCTCTGAGAGATGCTCTCAGGGTCTTGAAGATTGTCCAGAAAAATCTTTCGCTCACAGCTTTTAACATCCATTTCCTGCGCGAGTTTATACCCGACAGATTCTCCTGAGGTTCTGCTATCAAGGAAAAAAAGCCCTCTTCTCTTTATCTCGCTGAGCAAAGGCTCCATCAGGTCTTTGCGCGCAGTGAACGCAGAGCCCATATGATTGTTTATGCCAATTGCTCCGGGAACGGAATCCAGGGCTTTAGCAAGTCCGATTGTGATCTGCTCCGGGGTCATTGCGCAAAGCAGAGCGCCCGGTCCGGGATTAGCATCAGTTACAGGCTCCATTGGCATATGAAGCATAATGGGCTTCTGGTAATGTTTTGCAATTTCCAGGACTTGCTGAGTTCTGGACTGAAAAGGCAGGATAGAAAAAGTTATGGGACCTGGTATGCGCGCTATTTTCAGGGCTTCCTGCTCATTATCCCCAAGGTCGTCAATCACGATTGCGACCTTGCCTGTTTTTATAGAAGTTCTAGCAGGCGCTGGATTTTTCTGCAAAGGAGCTGGTTTTGGAATTTCAGCGCCAAGAAGCGTAATTTGCGCGATTTTTTTTGAGTCATCATAAGCAGAGATTATCAAGCGGGTTTGGTCCGGATTAGTATTACTTACGCTGATTCTGTGTCCCTGTGTTTTCCAGAAATCTGTCAGCCATTTTTCCGCGAGAAAAAAATCCGTGTCTGAAAAAAGCGTAATTTGCAGACAATTCTGATAGTGCTCATCCACCGCGCAGTCTGACAAAGACGGCTGAGTTTGAAACATAGATTGATTAAGCACAAACTCTTGCTTGGTCTTGAGAAGAAGCGCCTGTCCCTGATTGGAGAGATTTATTTTAGGCTCGGGCTTGGGCTTGGGAATATGCTCTTTCTTGACCATAGCTTTCTGGGCAAAAATTTCTGGGAACATTTTGTCCAGAGGCAGATAAATAAAAGCGAGCCAGGCAATGAACAGGAACAGGCAGATGATAGACGAGAAAAAGATAAAATTTGACCAAAAGGAATGCTTTTTCCTGCTCCGGTCTGGCTTCGGAGCTTTTTTAGAAGAGGACTTTTTTTTGGACATCCAGTTTTATTTAGCAGAGGCTTTTTTCATCTGCGCCTGAAAAACCTCCCAGCCTTTTAAAAGCTCCACAGCTCTCCTTAATTGATAATCACTCATAATCTCTTCTTCAAATGTCTTTTTCTTTGCCTCAGGCTTCTCAAGTCCCGGCTCCTTTTCAACAGTCCCTCCGGGCAAAACCTCCTCGTGTGGAATGTAGCGTGGTAGCTTTTCCTCACCAAAACGCCACTCTTCCTGTCTCTGTCTCTCCTTTTCCAGCAAAGCCTCTTGCTCCGGAGACAACTCCTCAACCTCCACATCCGGCGTAATACCCTCTGCCTGGATGCTTCTTCCGCTTGGCGTGTAGTAATAAGCAGTGGTCAGCTTAATGCCAGAGCCATCCTTTAAGGTAAAGAGCGACTGCACAGAGCCTTTGCCATAGGTCTTGGTTCCAAGAATAAGGGCTCGTCCAGTGTCCTGAAGGCAAGCCGCGACAATTTCGCTCGCGCTCGCAGAGCCTGCGTTCACAATCACTATCATTGGAAAGCCTATGTAGGTATTGGGTTTTTGCGCGTAAATGACCTTATTATCTTCTGGAATTCTGCCCTTGATGCTTACAATAGGACCCTCTGAGACAAACAAATCCGCGGTTTCAACTGCCTGGTCCAGAGGACCTCCTGGATTCCAGCGGATGTCCAGGATAAGCCCACTGAGCTTTCCGCCTGCTTTGCCGATCAGGTTTTCCATCGCCTGTCTCATCTCGTCTCCAGTGGTCATATTAAAAGTGACCAGGCGTATATATCCGAACTTGCCATCAATCAATTCCGCCTTTTTAACGCTCTTGATCCTGATAATATCGCGGACTATTGTAAAGTCTTTTGGCTCAACCCATCCCTGTCGCATAATGCTCAAAGTCACTGCCGTGCCTTTTTTCCCGCGCATCTTATGAACCGCATCGTTCAGGCTGATGCCTTCAGTGGACTCGCCATTGATCTTCACGATAAAATCTCCAGCTTTGATCCCTGCTCTCCACGCAGGCGTGTCCTCAATCGGAGAAATAACCATAAGAGCGCCGTCCCTCATCCCAACTTCAATGCCGATTCCCCCGAACTCGCCGGAAATATCTATCTTCATATCCTTGAAAGCATCTGGAGGAAGATGCACTGAATGAGGGTCTAGCTTTGAAAGTATCCCCTGGATAGCGCCGTAATAAATATCCTTGACATCAACCTCTTTAACATATCTCTTCTGGATGATATCCACGGCTTGATTGAACACCTCAAGATACTGATATGAATCCTGGGCAACTGCGCGAGCGTCCTGAAGCCTGCCCATCAGGACAATGCTCAAGAAGCTCAAGCCGATTACAAAGGACAGAATCAGCAATACCCGCAAAACGCTTTTGTTTATTTGCCGCATCTATACACAAACCTCCTCAGTTTAACTTTATGAATGATTATATCACCGCCAAACCACTTTTCAATTATCAGATTTTAATAGGAAGGCAAATGTGTTTTCTGCTCTGGCTTGACAGATGCGGAATTTTGCTTAATAAATAAAATCGCGTCTGAAGAATCGCGAGCAAGCTCGCTCGCACATTATAAAAAGTATACGGACAGGAGTGTCCGCATAATTAAGGGAGGCAAGAAAATGGCTGGATGCGTATTTTGCAAAATAGTTTCAGGAGAGATCAAGGCGGATTTTCTTTACGAGGATGATTCAGTAGTTTGCTTCAAGGATTTAAAGCCAGCAACCCCAGTGCATTTTCTTGTAGTTCCGAAGAAGCATCTTGCCAATCCCTCAGAGGTAGCTGATGATGACCGGGAAATCATCGGCAAGATGTTTCAGGCGACCGCGAAGGTGGCAAAGGACCTTGGTATTGAAAATAGCGGATACCGGATGGTGATCAATATAGGACCGGACGCGGGTCAGGAGATTTTTCATATTCATATGCATATCCTGGGCGGCAAAAAATTAGGCTGGCCTCCGGGATAAAAAATATCGCGACTGAAGTCGCTCGCACATTAAAAGAAGATTGGGACTTGACAACTTTGGAAAAATTTGTTCATTATCGGAGCTAAAATAAATATGGAGGATATAAGATGAAATTTCCGGCTGAACTAAAGTATTCCAAGACTCACGAGTGGGTGAGGGTTGAGAAGAAGAACCAGGCAGTGATAGGGATTACTGACTATGCGCAGAACGAGCTTGGCGACATCGTTTATCTGGAGTTGCCAGAGGAAGACGATGAGATAGAAAAGGATTCAGCTTTTGGAGTGATTGAGTCCACAAAAGCCACAGAAGACCTCTATTCTCCGGTTTCTGGAAGAGTGATTGAGGTGAATACGCCTCTTCTGGATTCTCCAGAGGTGATTAACGAAGACCCTTATATTGATGGCTGGCTGTTTCGGCTGGAGTTGAGTGACCCTGAGGAGCTGGATAGCCTGATGACTGCGGAGCAATATCAGGCTTATATTCAGGAAATTTCAGAATAGAGCTTTTATCGCTTTTTGAACAAAAGCTTGAGCAATTCTTTTCCTGCACGGAGAATAACTCTAACACTTCCTCCTGATTGAGCGCCTGCTTTTCTAGGGAAATGCGATACAGGGACCTGGACTGGCGTAATGCCCTTACGCCTGGCGATTATCAATAGCTCTGCGCTTATGAGTGCGCCTGTTGATACCATTGTTTCGGCATCCAGAATTTTGCGGTCAAATAGCTTGAAAGCGCAGTTAACATCTCTGGCATTCAGCCCGAATAAAATCCTGATGAGAAAACTATATACCTCTCCGTAAAGCCTTCTGTGAATCGGGTCTTTTCGTGGATTCCTGTATCCAATTACCATCCTGCTTCTGCCAAGCTCTTGGACCAGCCTGTGTATTTCCCTGAGTTGAAACTGCCTGTCAGCATCGGTTAAAAAAATCCAGTCCTTTTGCGCAACTTGAAATCCGCTCCTGAGCGCACTGCCATAGCCTAAATTTTGATTATGCTTTATAAGCTTTATCCGAGGGTCTGATTTCTTAAATTCCTCAACTATCTCCCTGGTTCGGTCTGTTGAGCCATCATCAACAACAATCAACTCAAAATCATCCGCAACCTCTGCAAGTGTCTCCAAAGCCTCTTTTATCACCGCCTCTATATTCGCCTCCTCATTATGGCAAGGAAGCACAAGACTTATTCCGCCTGAGATTCTATCTGTATGATAATTATTCATTCTAAATCAATCCTATGCCCTCGCTTATGCCCGGAGAGCGCAGTTCCTTTATAATAGCAAGCCGGTTGATCTGATTTGTGCCCTCATAAATCTGGGTCAATTTCGCGTCTCTAAAGCATTTCTCTACACCATATTCCCTGTTCAAGGCGTCCTCGCCAAGTATTTCCATCGCCATCCGTGACACATCAACCGCGGTGTCAGACCCGCTTACCTTGGCAATTGAACTTAACCGAACAGATTTAGACCGAACATTGACCGGAACCTTTTCTTCTGCCCGCTCCCGCATTATTTGATATATCCTGTCCCAGATAGGAATTCTCTCAAGAGCCTTCCGAACCGGATGGGGCAATACAAAAGTGGTGACTCTGGTCAAAGGCTCTTTCAAAATTTTAGGCATATGCTCATAGTCATAATAAAACGCTGAATCAAAAACCGCCTGCCTGCTTAAATGAATCCTCCTCAGCATCTCAGCCAGAATATATTGTATATGCTGGTCCTCTATAAGATACTTTCCCTTGCGCCTGGTGGTCACAGCATAATAATAAGCTCTTTCAAATGCGCCTCTTGCTATGCCTGTTGCAATCGCTCCTACTGGACCACGACTCGCTGATAATATAACCATTGTATGCAACATTCCCTCGCCTTCCTCTCCCAGCCTGTCCCTTTCTGGAACAAACACATCCTCAAAGACCACCTCTGCGGCAGGACACGCCTTCTGTCCCATCTTTTCTTCAACCCTTCCAATAGTCAATCCTTTTGCATCTGAAGGAACCACAAACGCAGTAAAGCTCTCAAATGGCTTGTTCCTGTCCAGAGCCGCAGTGACAAAATGAGTCTTTGCAACAGAGCCATTTGAGATAAAACATTTCCTTCCATTAAGAACATATCCTCCGCTCACTCTCTTTGCCTCAACAGTCAGCTTTGCCCGGAACAAAGCCTCTGCATCCTCTACATCCGAGCCCGCGCTTGGCTCTGTTATGTCCAGCGCAAATAGCCACGGCTCACCCTTCTTCTCCTCCTCAACAATTTTCCCAAGATACCGGTCCACAACCTCCATATCCATACTTAAAGCAATGGCGCAAAATCCAAGTGCATGTGCCCCAAAAATGTTCGCCACGCCCGCACACGCAGAGCACATCTCCTCCATTACTATGCTCATCCCAACTCCGAGATAGCCCTGCCCACCAACCTCTTTTGGAACCGCAAAACTCAGCCAGCCATCTTTAGCGCCTTCACGCGCAATCTCCCAGTCAAAATATCTCGCATCCGCAAAAACCTTTTCCTCTATATCCAGCGCCCGATGCCAGATTTTCCTTCGCGCAAAATTCCGCGCCCTTTCAAGAACATCCTCAAGACCATCAACATATTTTCTGTTTTGCTTCCGTAGCAGGGAAATCCTTGGAACCATCTCTTCAAGGCTGGGATTTAACTCCGGAAAATCCATCCAGGGTATTTCTATAGGTCTGGTCATTTTATCCTCCTGAAACATTCTGCTTTAACTATTTTATCAGGTTTGCGGAAATCGGAAAAGCTGATTTTTTAAAAACTGGCAAAGCAATCATTCGGATGCTAATATAATAAGAAAGGGTGGGTGATGGAAAAAGAAACTTCTTGCAAAGGAGCAAGAGGAAAGGAGAAATTAAAATGAATAAGATTATCCGGACAAGCGTGCTAATGGGCTTAATTTTTGCCACAGCGGTTTTTATGTCCTGCGGAGATGCTGGGAATTCAGGCTCTGTTGCAGGCGCAGAGCAGGATGCAGGGATTATCAATGGAGATGCAGGAAGCGAAGCCACTGTTGTTCACAATGTCTGGAAACCGATCACTGTGCTGAATGCGCCTGCTGGAATGAGCGCTCCAACCTCGGTATGGACAGGAACAGAGATGCTGGTATGGGAAAACGGTTATGGCGGAAGATACAATCCAGTTACTAATAGCTGGCAGACAATTTCAACCAATAATGCGCCTTCTGCAAGAACAGGACATGTAGCTGTCTGGACAGGCGCTAAGATGATTATCTGGGGAGGAGCATCCGGGGGAGACCTGTTCTCACCAGTGAACACCGGTGGAATATATGACCCTGCATCAGATTCCTGGACACCCACCACAACAACAGACGCGCCACAGGCTAGAGCTTATGCAGGAGCGGTCTGGGACAATGTTCATAATAAAATGATTGTCTGGGGAGGACATTATAGGGATTATGATGACTATGTGTATCTTCAAACCGGGGGGCTGTATGACCCTGCATCAGATTCCTGGACAAATATGAATAGCCTGAATGCTCCATCTGGAAGGAGAGGTTTTTCTGTTGTATGGACTGGCGCGGAAATGATAGTCTGGGGTGGAGAAACTTTATATTGCGGGAATTGGTCATGCGATCCAATGTACACATTTATCAACACAGGCGGGAAGTATAATCCAGGCTCTAATTCCTGGAGCGCGATTTCTCTTGCGAATGCTCCTACTGCAAGGTCTTATCATTCAGCGGTCTGGACCGGGACTCAGATGATTGTCTGGGGAGGAAGGTCACCAATTCCGCTCGGATGGAATGAGTATGACTGGAAATACTATAAGACTGGCTTTAAATATAACCCTTCTACTGACACCTGGAGGTCTATCAGCAAAACTTATGCTCCTGCTGGAAGGGCTTTTCATTGCGCAGTATGGACTGGCAAGAAGATGATTGTCTGGGGAGGGCAGAATAATAATGGGAATTTGAATACCGGGGGAATATATACTCTGAAAACAAACGAATGGAACGCAACCACCACGAAAAAAGCCCCTGGCGGAAGGCCTTCTCCTGCTTGCGTCTGGACAGGAACACAAATGCTTGTCTGGGGAGGAGGCGGGTTAAATACTGGCGGAAGATACACGCCTTGAGAAGGTTTCAAAGTTTAAAGGTTTAAGAGTTTCAAGGTAAATAGTTTTAGCAAAGGCAAACTCAGAGGTCTGAGCGGATTGACTTGAGGCTGGGTATGGGTTAATTTCTATTTAATGAAGCCAACGCGCTATTTCATCATCAATTTTGGATGTCAGATGAATGTCCGGGACGCTGAGCGTATGAAGGGGATTTTACGCGAGCGAGGTCTTAGTTGTGCGGAGCGGATAGAGGATGCTGATTTGATTCTGGTCAACACCTGCACGGTTCGGGAAAAGCCTGAGAGAAAGGCATTAAGCCAGCTTGGCAGGCTGTGCGAGATGAAAAAAAACAGGCGGGAATTGCTCATTGGCATCTGCGGATGCGTTTCGCAACAGTATCAGGATTCTCTTTTAGCTCGTTTTCCGGAGCTGGATTTTGTTCTGGGGACCTCTCAGGTGGCTCATCTTGGAGAGGTTCTGGATATGGTCATTTCAGGGAAACGCGTTTGCAGGACAGAATGGGTAACAGCCGAAGAATCTGAAATCCTGTTCCGAACATCTCTGAAAGAGCCGGTTAACTCTGTGAGCAAGTTTGTGACCATTATGGAGGGATGCGACAATTATTGCGCATATTGCGTTGTGCCTTATGTTCGTGGTCGCGAATTCAGCCGTAAGCCAGAGGATATTATTGCGGAGATTACTTCTCTTGCAGAGCAGGGCGTAAAAGAGGTTGTGCTTCTTGGACAGAATGTCAATTCTTATGGATTAAAAAACGGATTTGGTCTGGATTTTCCAGGGCTCTTAAAACAGCTCGCAAAAATTGATGGAATAGAGCGCATAAGGTTCACGACCAATCATCCCAAAGACCTTTCAGAACGATTGATTGAGGTGATGGCACAGGAGGATAAGATATGCGAGCAGATTCATCTCCCGCTTCAAGCAGGCTCTGATAAAATCCTTCAACTGATGGGCAGATTTTACACTAAAAGCCACTATCTTGACCTGATAAGAAAACTTCGCAACGCAATGCCTGAAATCGGTATAAGCACAGACCTAATTGTAGGATTTCCTGGCGAAACCGAAGATGATTTCATCCAGACACTGGAAATGGTTCAGGAGATTCAATTTGACGAGGCTTTTACATTCCGCTACTGTCATCGTCCAATGACGCGCTCCGCAAGTTTGCCTGATCAGGTTCCAGAGTCGCTTAAGCTGGAAAGGCTCTACAGGCTTAACGCAATTGTAAGCCATATTACAGAGAGAAAGAATCAGGAGCAGGTGGGCAAGATAAAAGAGATATTGATTGAAGGAGAGAGTAAGACAGACCCAGAGAAGTTGACAGGCAGAACTCGTGAGGGTAGATTGGTTCATATACCTGGAAAAAATGCTCGGGACTTGAAGGGCAAGCTGGTTTTGGTCAAAATAGAAGAAGGGCTGAAGCATTCACTGCTTGGGGAGCTTTTGGAGGAAACAAACTGGCAAGGAGAAAAACAATGTTTATTGAGATGAAGGTCAGCGGGATTATTCTTGACCCTGTTAGCAATGTTCCGATCGTTATTCTCAAGGATGCGGATGAAAAGCATACGCTTCCGATCTGGATCGGGCTATTGGAGGCGAGCGCAATCGCAATGGAGCTAGAAAAGATCAAGGTTCATAGGCCATTGACTCACGACCTTCTCAAGAATGTTCTGGAGCAACTTAAGGTTTCAGTGATCAAGATAGAGATCACGGACCTGAAGGATAATACCTATTACGCCTTGATTCATCTTCAAAGCCAGGACGCGGTGATGGCAATAGATTCCCGTCCGAGTGATGCCATAGCTCTTGCGCTCAGGACAGAGTCTCCTATTTTTGTTGCAAAGTCTGTTCTGGACAAATCCCGTCAACTGGATGCAAAAGAAAGCGAGTTCACCCAGGAAAATAGGGACAAATGGACTGAAATCCTTGAAAGCCTTGACCCGGAGGATTTTGGAAAATATAAAATGTGAGGAATGATGACTGGCCTAAAACGCCCAGCCAGCTTCTGGACTATTTTTCTTATATGGGTTGTGCTGATCGGGTTCTTGAGCCTGACGCCGATTGCAGATGTTAACCTTGAAAAAGGCAGAGATAAAATCATCCATTTCTTATTTTATCTACCGTTTGGATTTCTCGGATACTATCATCCAAGGCAGGGCTGGCGCAATTTTATATTAGTTCCTCTGTTTGGACTCAATCTTGGCTTATTGCTGGAGCTGATTCAAAGGAAAATCCCTCACAGAGTTTGTGATAAGTTTGATTTCCTTGCAGACGCGCTCGCGGTCCTGACAGGATTGCTTTTGCTGGGAATCTGGTCTATTTACAAGAACAGGAGACTAAAGTGCAGGAATTAAAAAAACACTCAATTGGAAAGCGCACTCTTAAAATCCTTGAAGACCTGGCAGAAGCGCTCATTCCTTCTGGAGGTCCTGATTATCCAGGAGCAAGAGATATAGGACTAGTTGAAAAATTGATTGAGCGGGTCTCTATTTTCCCTAGAGCGCTTACCGCTCTAAAAATTTTTGCCTGGGCTTGGGAATTTGCGCCTTTATGCTTTCTTAAATTCAGGCTCTTTACCTGGATGAAACCTGAAAAACAGCTTAAATTCCTGGAAGCGTGGGAAAAAAGCAGATTGATGAGCAGAAGATGGCTCATAATGCTGACAAAAGGCATATTTATGGCAGGTTTTTATAATCAACCGCTTGTATGGGAAAAAATCGGGTATGAGCCTGGAAAATGTTTTCGCGCAATGCAGGATGGAGAGAAAAGGTGAATCTGGGGAAAATTTTTGAGGCAAAAGATATTTCCGGAGAGATAAAGCAAAGCTCAGAGGTGTGCATCATAGGCTCTGGCGCAGGCGGAGCTGTTGTGGCAAAGGAGCTGGCAGAATACGGTCACGAGGTTGTGCTTATTGAGGAAGGCTCAAGATGGACAAAGGAAAACTATCCCAGAGACCCGATTATGGTTTTCAGAAAAATGTATCGGGATAGCGGAGGCTCAGTGACTATAGGAAAGCCGCCTGTGCTTTTGCCAATTGGCAAGGCTCTTGGAGGAACAACTAAGGTAAATTCTGGAACCTGTCTTCGCACACCGGATAAGGTTCTTCACAGATGGCGAAGGGAGTTCGGCTTGGAGGGAGTTGAGCCGGACCAGATGCGTCCGTATTTTGAGCGTGTGGAAAAAATAGTGAGCGCAACCCCGGTTGGAAAAGAGATTATGGGAAGGAACAACGAGATTTTTCTTGAAGGCGCAAAAAAGCTCGGATATTCAGCGGGTCCTCTTATCAGGAACGCAAATGAAAATTGTCACGGTTGCGGTATCTGCACTTTAGGATGTCCAACTGATGGAAAGCGCTCCACAGATTTGAATTACATCCCGCAAGCGGTCTCCTTTGGCGCAAGAGTGTATTGCGAGGCGCGCGCGGAGAAGATAATAGTCAAGGATGGACAAATCTCAGGCATTGAAGGCTCAATCCTTGACCCGGAATCTGGAAAACCAAAAACAAGGTTTAGCGTTACCTGCAAAATACTTGTGCTATGCGCAGGCGCTATTCATACACCGCTTTTGCTCAAGAGGAACGGTCTAGCAAATTCAAGCGGTCAGGTTGGAAAGAACCTCAGGATTCATCCTGGGATACGCGTGAGCGCGATTTTTGACCAGGACATAAACGGCTATCTCGGAGTTCCTCAATCTGCGTATGTGGATGAATTCGCGGATGAAGGGATTATGATGGAGGGAGTGTTTGTGGTTCCGTTCTTGACAGCGCCTATGCTCCCATTTCTTGGAGAAAAGAACAAGGAGCTGATGTTTCATTATAAAAACATCGCGGCGTTTGGAGCAATGATTATGGATGAGACCCGTGGAACAGTTTTTCAGGGTCCGTTTGGCTTGCCCTTGATCCGGTATCAGCTTTGCGATGAAGACATTAAAAAAGCGAGCAGAGCTGTTGCTTATGCGTCAGAAATATGGTTAGCCGCGGGAGCTAAACGCGTATTCCCAGCAGTGTGCTGGATGCCTGAGATAAACTCCATCAAGCAGGTTCGGACGCTAATTCAGCGAGGAATCAGACCAGGGGAGCTGGAGATGATGGCGTTTCATCCAATGGGAACCTGCCAGATGGGCGCTGAGCGCAGAACCTCTGTGGTTGACCCTTACGGAGAATCCTGGGATGTGAAAAATCTTTTCATCGCAGACGCATCCATATTCCCCACCTGCCTTGGCGTTAATCCTATGGAATCAATTATGGCGTTCGCTAACAGAACCGCTGACTACATCCACAGGATGAAACTCAATTCCGCTTGAATCATCCCTAGGGCATAGACATTTAACTTCTTGTGCGCGCCGACTTCAAGTCGCAAGGGGCAGAGCCTTTGCCTGCTTGGTGGAAAAACCTGCGGTTTTTTTCTTGACAAATTCAAAAATAGAGGCTATAAGCATTATAGTTTATGGAGATAAAGGCAATAATGAGCGGACAGGGATGGAGGATAAAAGAAATAAACAGAGGAGGATTTTAAAATGGGAATGAACAGAGGAGTAATAGGCAAGGTTCATCCGGAAGTAGTTTATGAGGTCAACCCGAAGGATTTCACTTTTTATGCGCTTGCGACGAATGATTATGACAATCCTTATTACTGGGAGGAGAGCAGACCAGGTGGGATCATTGCGCCGCCTATGTTTGCAGTGGTTTATGGGGGGCTTGCGGTGCCTTCGGTGATTCTGGACAAGGAGCTTGGAATGAATTTGTTTCTGATGGTTCATGGTGAGCAGGACATCAAGTTTTATAAACCGGTCAAAGCTGGGATGAAGATAACGAGCCAGGCAAAGGTGATTGACATTATTGATAAAGGCTCTGGCGAATTGTGCCAGTTCACGGTCACGAGCAAGGACCAGAATGGGGAGCTGGTTAGTGAGTCCACTTATGGGTTTTTTGTGCGCGGAGGAGGTTCTGGTAAAAAGGGAGAAAAGGAGCCAGAGCCTGTTCCTGGTAAGACAATTTTTGAGGTAAAGAAAAAGGTGATGAGTCATCAGTCTTATATTTATGCGTGGGCGTCTGGGGACCATAATTTCATCCATGTGAATCCTGAGGCGGCTGTAAAAATGGCAAAACTTCCCGGGATTATTCTTCAAGGGCTTTGCACAATGGCAATGTGCCAGAACGCGATTGTGGACAATCTTTGCGAGGGAAGGAATCCTGAGAAGCTTAAACGGCTTGCTGTTAGGTTCTCAAAACCTGTGCTTCCGAATGATGAGTTGACTATTTACGGTTGGGAAACAGAAGGAGGCTCACCACGCAAGATCGGGTTTGAGGCGAAGAAGCAAGATGGCACTGTTGTGATCAAAAACGGGATTGCGGAGATTGCATAAGGATAAGGGGGAACGCAGACAAGATTGTGTGCGCGCCTTGTAGCTGATTCAAAAAAAGAATTCTTTGCGTTGAAAAATAAATTAGGAGGTATCTAATGCCTGGAAGTGGGATCGGGTTTGCGGTTTTGGAGGTTATTGTATTTGCGCTTGCCGCGTCATTGTTTCTTTACAGCTTTTGGGTCAAGATCAAATTGATCAGGCAGGGACAGCCTGATGTTGTGAAGAGATGGGATCAAATCCCGAAGCGGATCAAGCTGGTCATAAATGAGGTTGTTGGGCATACCAAGCATTTTCGGGATTGGTATGCGGGACCAATGCACTTTTTCATCTTCTATGGATTCGTATTTCTGTTCATTTCTATTATATGCTTTTTCTGGGAAGGACTAGGAATCACTCGGGAAATCTGGGAGAAGATTCCGGGGCTCGCTTACTTTGGCCAGTTCATTCGTGGAGAAACCGCATTGCCATTTACTGAGGGCTGGGCTTGGTATCATATCTTGATGAATATCTGGTTTGCGGCTGTGTTGATCGCTCTTGGAATGGCTTTTTATCGGAGACTAATAATAAGGCCAGAAAGAATGGAGCTTACCTGGGAGGCGCTTTTGATCCTTACATTGATCACTGGCGTGATTCTCACAGATGTAATGCTGGAGAGCGCTAAAATTGCTGAAGGCAAGGGTCTTCCCGGAGCGTTTCTTAGCGGGCTGGTTGCGCCAATCTGGAAAGGTTTGGGCGCGAATCCAAAGATAGTTTATGCGGTAAGCTGGTGGCTTCACGCAGGGATTTTGCTCGGCTTTTTGAACTATCTGCCGATTTCCAAGCATATGCATATTTTGCTATCCATTCCAAATATATTTATGCAGAGCCTTGAGCCAAAAGGCGCAATTCCGCCTATTCCGGGCTTAGAGGAGCGGGAGAGCTGGGGAGCGCATACTCTTGGGGAGTTGAGCTGGAAGGCGGCAATGGATGGCTTGACCTGCCAGGAGTGTGGAAGATGCCAGGATAAATGCCCTGCCTGGAATACGAAGAAGCCATTAAGCCCGAAGAAGATTCATCTGGACATAAAGCATCTTTTAGTTGAAGAGGGGTTTGTGGAAAAAGGCAAGGAGAGGCAACCGATTATCAGCGAGAAATGGACCAAGCCAGAGGAGATATGGAGTTGCACTACTTGCAGGGCGTGTATGACAGAATGTCCAGTTGGGAACGAGCATATACCCAAGATTATGGAATATCGGAGATATTTGACTTTGATGGAAGGTGCGCTTACTCCAGAGGCGCAGACAACTCTGCAGAATTTTGAAAAGAACTCCAATCCCTGGGGCATAGGCTTTGACCAGAGAGGCGCCTGGGCAGAAGGGTTGGATATTCCGACTTATGCTGATGGTGCGCAGGCAGAATACTGCTGGTTTGTGGGATGCGCAGGAGCGTTTGATGAGCGGTATAAAAAGGTTTCAAAGAACCTGGCGCATATATTAAAGAAGGCTGGGGTCAGCTTTGCCATTCTCGGTGTGGAAGAGGGGTGTTGTGGAGATTCTGTGAGAAGGCTTGGGAATGAATACCTGTTCAAGATAATGGTGGAGCAGAATATAGAGACCTTTAAGAGATACGGGATTAAGAAGATCATCACTGCCTGTCCGCACGGGTTTAACACACTGAAGAATGAGTACAGGCAATTCGGGTATGAATTTAGCGAGGTATGGCATCATTCTGATTTTATTCTCAAGTTAATAAAAGAGGGCAAGATAAAGCTTCAGAACCCGGTTGATGGCAAGGTGATCACTTATCATGATTCGTGTTATCTTGGAAGGCATAATGATATTTATGAATCACCGCGCGAGATATTGAAAGCTGTTCCGGGCACAGAGCTTAAGGAAATGAAGAGGAACTATTCAAGGTCATTCTGTTGCGGGGCTGGAGGGGGCTTGATGTGGATGGAGGAGCACGGAGAGAGGATAAATGTTAATCGCGTGAGAGAGGCGATTGGCACAGGCGCCTCGGTCATTGCTGTTGCGTGCCCGTTCTGTATGACGATGCTGGAAGATGGCTTGAAGAACGAGGGCAAGGAAGAGGCAATTAAGACTTATGATTTAACCGAGATAGTTGCGAGGTCTATAGGGGAAGCATAGAACAAGGTTTCGCGTTTGGGAAAATCTGATAATGTGAAAAATTTCTCTGGTGGAGATGAGGGGAATTGAACCCCTTTTAGTCTAAGAATGCTCTGAGGCGCTCTCAAGCCCGGACTCCTCATTTCCTTTGACAAAATCAAGGAGTTATACCTGAAGAGCATACAGAATCTGAAGAGAGTCTGACGGAGCTGGAACCAAAAAAACCTTTCCAACAGACCTTCAAGCAGTAATTCACGCCACGCTGGATAAGGAAGCAAAGAAAAATTCAGAGACATACTCCAGCAAAGTGGCAGGGAAGGCAATGACTAATCTAAATTTGAACCGGATATCACTGCCTTGTAGACGCAAACCGATAAACGATGAACAAATAAACGCACTTCTGGAGAGGTTCAAAAATTTTCACTCCACTTGACAGGATTAGCAAAATGAGCTTAACTAGTGTCCAAGAAATCGGGTGCGATACAGAAAAAGGGAAAATTAAAAAAGGAGGTAAGAAAATGAGAGCAAAATCAATGAAGATTCTACTGGGAATGGTAATGTCAGTTGCTATGGTCTTTATTGCCTGCGGGTCTGGCGAGGAATTTTTGGGTGAATCTGGTCTTAATAATGAATTTGATGATGCAGTAAGTTTTGCAGGCGCGGGTCCCTGGAAGAGGCTTTCTGTTGGAGATAATCATTCCTGCGCGATTGCCAAGGACGGAACTCTTTATTGCTGGGGATTGAATGATGATGGTCAGATTGGAGATAACACGCTGATTGAAAGGGACACCCCGGTCAAGATAGGAACAGACACTAACTGGAAGAGTGTTTCTGCGGGAGGGGCTCATACCTGCGCAATCAAGACTGACAATAGCCTGTACTGCTGGGGAAGGGGCTGGGAAGGACAGCTAGGGGACAACCTGGGAGTATCACATGCGGTTCCGACATTGATCGGAACTGGCTGGACAATGGTCTCAGCAGGCGGGATGCATACCTGTGCACGGAAAAGCGATGGCACGCTCTGGTGCTGGGGATTGAATGATGAGGGTCAGCTAGGAGACGGGACAATAGCGACCCGTTATGTTCCGACCAAGATCGGCATTGCAAAGAACTGGGTTCAGATTTCCGCAGGAGACCAGCATACCTGTGCTCTGAACTCGCTAGAAGCGCTTTATTGCTGGGGAAATAACGCAGATGGTCAGCTAGGAGAAGGCACTAATGGCAACCGCTACATTCCGACCAAGGTGAGCAAGTTCTCCAAAGCAGTCCTGGTTTCTGCGGGATGGGACCATACCTGCGCAATCAAGTCGGACGCAACGCTCTGGTGCTGGGGAAGGAATAATGAGGGACAGCTTGGTCTGGGACATGCAATGGACCAGAATGTTCCGAAAAAGTTGCCTGGCAAGGGATGGAAAACTGCAGGCGCGGGCGGGCTTTTCACATGCGCTTCAAAGACAGACGGCTCGCTCTGGTGCTGGGGAGATAATGGAAATGGGGAGCTTGGGACTAATGGTATCATCAGCTATTACACTCCAAAGCGGATAGACACAGCAACCAACTGGGGCTCGGTTGACCCTGGACAGAACCATGCTTGTGCGCTTAAGACTGATGGCACTATTTATTGCTGGGGAGATAATAGCAATGGTCAGCTTGGGGTTATAACCCCGAAATGGAACATTGGCGCTCCGAATCAGGTAGGAACTGATAATAACTGGAGTCAGGTGTCTCTTGGAGAGAATCATGCGTGCGCTAGGAAAACTGATAATAGCTTTTATTGCTGGGGAGATGGACAATACGGTCAGCTGGCTATTCCAGGCGCTTGGGTGAATTACCCGCTTCTGGCGAGGTCTGATACTGTATGGGACAGGCTAGACCTTGGAAGGAATCATTCCTGTAGCCGTAATAAGACCGGTGGGATTTTCTGCTGGGGAAGGAATAATTTTGGTCAACTCGGAATCGGGAGCAATGTTGATAATAGCACGCTTTCCCCTGTTGACCCATTGAATAGCTGGATTCAGATTTCCGCAGGAGGGGAGCATACCTGCGCTCGGAGGAGCGACAATACGGTCTGGTGCTGGGGAAGGAATAATTTTGGTCAACTCGGCAATTCCGATATGGGCACGGATTATGACATTCCCTCTCAGGAGGATAGCGCTAGCACCTGGAATTATGTATCTGCTGGGTGGTATCATAGCTGTGGAATCAAGAGCGATGGCACTCTCTGGTGCTGGGGAAGGAACAATCGGGGACAACTTGGAAATAATGACCAGGGAACTGATTATGATTATCCTTCTCAGGAAGACAATGGATTCACCAACTGGACAGCGGTTTCAGCAGGAGGGGAGCATACATGCGCGATCAGGTCTCCGGGCACTCTCTGGTGCTGGGGATGGAATAATAACGGTCAGCTTGGAGACGGAACTAATACCCGAAGGGATTTGCCTGTGCAGATCGGAGCTTTTACGGATTGGATCGCAGTTTCTGCGGGAGCATACCATACCTGCGGACTAAGAGGTGATAACTATTTGTATTGCTGGGGAGATAATAATTATGGTCAGATTGGGGATAACAGTTATACAGACAGGAACTCGCCAGTCCGTATTGCTGGCTCAGCGGAATTCCCATCAGTTGATGCTAATGGTTATTTCACCTGCGCTATAAATACTGCGGGAAATCTTTTCTGCTGGGGAAGGAATAATTTTGGCCAGCTTGGAGACAATAGCCTGATGCGGGTGAGTCCTTCTTTGGTCTCCAAGCCATAACATTAAACTTTAAGAAAAAGGGGCAGGCAAAATTGTCTGCCCCTTTTTTCTCTATCCTCAAATCTGTCAGAATGTTTTTTATAAATTAACCAGCAGAATTTTGATCTGAATTTTTTTTTGACAGCGAGAGAGCTAAAAGATATGATATATGGCAGTTGATATTGTTTTATGCTTGTCGCAATTTGGTATTTTGAAAAAAGGAGGAAATGGGACTGAAGAAGGTAATCAAATTGCCAAGCATTTTTTTTGCCGGGTCTAGGTCTGGCATTGATGATTAGATGCGTGGATAAGCCCAGCGAGGATTGGTCTTGATTTTTTCAAAGACAAAAACACCGCTCTTGACAAATTGTGGATTTGTGCTTAAACTTTTTCTAAATTTTTTAGGAACCAATTGAGGAAGGAAAGGTCTAAAGGTTTCTGATGATAGAGGTTGAGGGCTTAACAAAGAAGTTCGGGAATATCACAGCAGTTGATAACATCAGTTTCAAGGTTGAGAAAGGCGAGGTTGTTGGCTTTCTCGGTCCAAACGGGGCTGGCAAGACCACGACTATGCGTATTTTAACCTGTTTCCTTCCAGCAGACTCAGGCAAATGCAGGATAGCGGGTTATGATATTGTGAATCAATCTGTTGAGGTTCGGAAGGCGCTCGGATACCTTCCTGAAAACACTCCGCTTTATCAGGATATGTCAGTTGAGGGTTTTCTGAAATATGTAGCTGAGATTCGCGGATTCAAAGGCGCGGAGCAGAAAAACAGAATTGAAAAGATGATTGACATCTGCGGTCTTGAGAATGTGGTCAAGATGGACATCTCGGAATTATCCAAAGGATACCGTCAGAGAGTAGGTTTGGCGCAGGCAATGATCCACGACCCGCAGATTTTAATTCTGGATGAGCCAACAAGCGGACTTGACCCCAATCAAATTATTGAAATCCGTTCCCTGATCAAGAATATCGGCAAGGAAAAGACCATCATACTTTCCACTCATATACTTTCCGAGGCAGAGGCTACCTGCGGAAGGGTCATCATTATTGATAGAGGAAAGCTGATAGCGGATGGGTCTCTTGACAAGGTTCGTGCTCTTTCAGCAGGCGAGAATATTCACAGAATCAAGATCAGAGGTGACCGTGCGGAGATAGAGAACCAGCTAAAATCTCTACCCGGGGCAAAGGAATTTAAGCTTACAGCTGAAGAAAACGGTCTTTTCAGTTATGAAATTTACGCAGAGCAAGATATGGACCTGGGAGAGGAGATTTTTAGAACCGCTGTTCGGAATAATTTTGTGCTTAGTGAACTTTACCGCGAGCGGAGAACGCTTGAGGATGTGTTCACCAAGCTGACCAGAGGAGAGGCATAATGGCAGGAATCTGGGCTATCTGTAAGAAGGAATTCTGGGGATATTTTAATTCCCTGATCGCTTATTTCTTTACAATAATTTTCCTGGGCGCTGTTAATTTCCTTTATGTGTTTATGGTGCTATTTCCTAATGGACAACTCAATCTCAGCACATATTTTGATATACTTTTGATGGGAATGTGGTTTATCATTCCAGCAATCACGATGAAGAGCTGGGCAGAAGAGAAAAAATTGGGCACAGACGAACTGCTTCTTACTTTTCCGCTCAAGGATTGGGATGTTGTTTTAGGAAAATTTCTTGCGGGTTTTCTCTTCTTTGGATTAATCCTTGCCTTAAGTTTTGTGGTTCCACTTTCCGCATCGCTTCTTGGAAAGTCTGACTGGGGAGTAATTATCTGCGGATATTTAGGGCTTCTTTTAGTTGCTGGAGCCTTTCTTGCTATTGGACAAACTATGAGCTCATTTACAAAAAGTCAGGCAGTGGCTTTTGTCTCAAGCCTTTTGATTTGCCTCTTACTACTTGGACTAAACAATCTAGCAGGGCTTGTTGCGCTCCCAAAAGGCTTGAGCTCTCTAATCAATTATCTGGATGTTGGCTGGCATTTTGACTCCATTGCTCGCGCTGTGATTGATACGCGTGATATAGTTTTTTATCTGAGCCTTATGGCTTTTTTTCTGGTTTTGAATAAATACTGGCTGGACAGGAGGAAATGGGCGTAAGAGACTAGGCTCTCTTGCGCATTGAGGGAAAGAATGAATTTAAGAGAAAATAAAATTTTGACCAAGCAGGAATATCACTGGTATTCTCTGGCGTTTCTTTTGATTCTACTCAGCTGGATTGTGGTCATAAACTATCTGTCTAATAAATTTTTCTTTCGTATTGACCTGTCTGAAAATAAAGCCTACACGCTTTCTAAAGCAACAAAACAAATTCTTAAAGACCTGCGTGAGCCGGTTCTAATCACTGGTTACTTCAGCGCAGACCTGCCTCCAGCCATCAAGGATGAGGTTAACCAGATAAGAGATTTGCTGGATGAATACCGGGTGTATGGAAGGGGCAAGGTAAGGGTGGAAATAATTGACCCTGCGAGCAAACCCGAGTTAAGGGAGGAGCTGGAAGCTAGAGGGATTATGCCAGTGCCTTATCAGGTTAGAGGCGCAAGCGAGTTCTCGCTTAAAGAAGGATATATGGCGCTGGAGATTCAATACCTGGATAAGAGAGAAGCGTTTCCTAATGCCGCAATGATGCAGGATTTTGAATACGCGCTCTCAAGCACTATCCTGAAAATGACCTCTGAAAAACCGATCAAGATCGCGTTTCTTTCAGGAGAAGGTATGCCAGACGCTTTCCGGGATTTGAAATCCTTAAGAGAGCTAATTGCAAGACAATATGAATTCAGAACCGTTTCCACCCAGGAAGACGAGCCAATACCAGAGGATATCAATGTTCTTCTGGTTATTTCACCAAACCGGCTCCAGGAGCGAGATAAATACCTGATTGACCAATACCTTATGAAAGGCGGCAAAATCATATTCCTTCTGGACGGAACTCAGGTTTCAGAAGAGTATCTTGTTGCTTTTCCGCTGGAAGACAACCTTGATGATATGCTGGAGTCTTATGGCGTAAAGCGGAATCACGACCTGGTGATGGATGTGGTAAATGAAAAGGTGGCGATGAGAAGCGGTATATTCCAGATAGTCCAGGATTATCCGCTCTGGGTGAAAGTGAATATACCGCTTTTGAAGGAGCTAAAGCTTGCTTCAGACCATCAGATTATCAATCAACTAGATTCCATTGTTTTACCATGGCCAAGCTCTCTGGAGCTATCCGGGAAAAATCCAGATGTTAAAACCATTGAGCTTTTAAAGACCACTCCCAAATCCTGGGTTCAGGCAGGAGGACAATTTGTCCTTGACCCGCAGAGGCTTCCTCGGGCAATTCCGATGGAGGGAATGGGAGAGAAGGTGAGACTGCTGGGAGTTTTGCTGGAAGGAAAATTTAAGAGCTTTTATGCTGGCAAGGACATTCCAAAACCGGAAAAGGGAGAAGGCGAGGAAGAGAAAAAAGAAGGCGAGGAAGCGAAAAAAGAGGGAGAGGGAGAGAAGAAAGAGGAGCCAGCAAAGCTGGATGAAAGCGTAGAGACATCTATACTTGTGGTTGGCAACAGCAGATTTATACAGGAAGATTATGTGAAGCTGGCGAATTCCAATCTGAATTTTGTCTTGAATGCCATAGACTGGATGACTCTTGGAGGAAAGCTGATCGGTGTTCGCGCAAGAGTAAGCACTGAGCATCCGTTTGACCAGGATATTATGGTTTGCATTGCGCAGGGAAACTGTCAGAAAGGTTCTTTTGTTAAGCTATTATTTGCAAGGATTACAGGTCCCTTTATTCTTCCTGTTGCAATTGTGATTTATGGTCTGGTAAGACTTCAAATAAGAAGGCGTCAGAAAAATTTAAGGAATATGAGCAGGGGAGAAAAAAGATGATTCGGCAAAGGGTATGGATTTCAGGCGCGCTTTTAGTGATTACCATTGCCGGTATTTTAATCTATGAGCTCGCAATTCAGCCGCAGGCAGAGAAAAGGAGAGAAAAATCAGCGCTCGCGTATCCAGCTTTTAATCCAGAACAGGCAAAACGGGTTGAGCTTTTGCGAGAGGGAGTAAAGAATGTTCTGGTAAAGATGGATAAGGTCTGGCTTGTTGAGAGCGAGGGAAATTTTCCAGCGGACACAGAGGGTGTGGAGAAATTACTGGACAGCACAAAGAGCCTTACCTGCGACCAGGAAATAAGCAATTCGGAAAAGGAGCTGGACAGGTTTGATTTGACTAAAGAAAAAGCCCTGGAAGTTAAAATTAGCGGGGAAAAGGACAGCATTCTTGCGGATTTTTATGTTGGAAAACGAGGAGCAAGTTATGATAGCAGTTATTATAGAAAGGCTGATGGGAATCAAGTTTGTCTGACTTATAAAAATCTTGCCTCAGTGTTTGACCGGACCGAGGACACCTGGAGGGACAAGAGTATTATGCAATTCAATGCCACTGATTGCAAAGCCATAGATGTTCAAGATGGCTCAACCGAATATCGTCTGGAAAAGGACATTCAACTCAATAAATGGGAGGTAGTGATAGACAAAATAAGAAAACCAGCGCAAGAATGGGTGGTGGATGGTATATGTCAGACATTGTCCAAACTAAAAACCAGCGCATTCCCTTCAGCGCCTTTTGAACAAACAGGTCTGCTTCAGCCAAAAAGAAAAATCACGGTCACCTTGGTTGGAGATAAAACCTACACGCTTTTGGTCGGGGATAAGCTGAAAGATAAATCTGATTATTATGTTCAGCTTGAGGGCAAGAATGTGCTCTATCAACTGGGAGAGTGGCAACTCAACAGCCTGTTCAAGAGCCAGAATGAGCTGATTCAAAAAGAGTCAGCTCCGGAAACTAAATCCGAAGGCACATCTTCTCCAACTCCGCCCGAGAAAAAGTAAATCCTGCAACTAATCCGCAATCTAGTTCACAGCATATGGCTTATTCTGCCTTAACTTTGACCTTATTAGAAAAATAATTTATATTATCAGGTATGACCAGGAAAAAGGTTATTGTCTTGCTTATTAGCCTTCTGGCGCTTATAACGGGATGCGCCACAAGTGGCTACAACAAGGGACAGTTTAATCTTTACAGCATTGAAGAAGAGAAGCGGATGGGAGATGATTTTGCCAAGCAACTACTTTCCGAATACCAGAAGCGCGGAAGGGTGTATGATGACCCTGAGACCAACAGGTATATAAATCAGCTTGGGCAAAAGCTGGTGAGCTATGCTCCGGATAATAAATTTGAGTTCCACTTTTATGTGCTTAAGATGAAATCAGTGAACGCGTTTGCGGTTCCAGGCGGACATATCTTTGTGTTCACAGGTTTAATAAATTATTGCGAGAACGAGGCAGAGCTTGCTGGAGTTATTGCCCACGAGATTGGCCATGTTGTTGCCAGACACGGAACAGAACAGATGAGTAAGCAACTTGTCGCCTCTGTTGCGAGTTCAATTGTTGTCGCGGGACTGGGCTTGAGCGGGGTTGACCCTAACATCGCTCAGCTTGCTCTCAATGTTGCAAATACAGGCATATTTCTCGCTTATAGCAGGGAGAACGAAACCGAGGCGGATGAAATTGGCGCAAGAACAGTGTATAAAGCTGGCTATCATCCAGAAGGGATGAAAAACTTCTTTGACAGACTTCATAAAAAAGTCGGAGATATGAGCGACCTAGAAGTCTTTATGAGCACGCATCCTGACCCCGGAGACCGGGAAAAGCATATTAAAAATTTGATTAAAGAATTGGGTCCAACTGATAGCTTGAAATGGGACTCCAGAGAATTTAGAGCTGTTAAATCAAAGGTTTCCAGTATAGTCTATCCCAAGCAGGAGCAGAAACAGGAGCAAAAGGATAAGCAGAAACAAAAGCAGAAACAGAAGCAAAAGAAAAAGCAGAAATAGTTTTTTCAAACCACAAACTCGGAGGAGGCGAAGAAATGAAGATTAAATGGAACGGACACGCAAGTTTCACTATCACAACGAGCGCAGGCGTGAAGATCATCACTGACCCGTATGAGCCTGGAGGATTTGGTGGAGGAATCAAATATGAACCAATCCCGGATCAGGCTGATATTGCGCTGGTAAGCCACGAGCACGCAGACCATAACTATGTTCAAGGATTAAAAGGCAAACCAGTGGTAGTCAGGGATTCTAAAGAAGTCAAAGGCATAAAGTTTGAGGCTATCCCGAGTTTTCACGATACAAGTAAGGGCGCGGAGAGAGGAAGGAACAATTTATTCTGTTTTGATGCGGATGGGATCAGAGTTGCGCATCTCGGAGACCTAGGACATATCCTAGATGATGTTCAGATTAAAAAGCTCGGAAAAGTGGATGTTCTCTTGATCCCGGTGGGAGGATTCTTTACTATTGACGCAAAGCAATCCGCAGAGCTTGTCAGAAAAATCAATCCCAGAATTGTCATCCCAATGCATTTCAAAACCGACAAGGTGGACTTCCCAATTCAGCCCGTGGACGGCTTTCTAAACCTTTTCACCAAAGTGAAAAAGCTGGACAAAAGCGAGGTGGAAATCTCCAAAGCCTCTCTGCCTGCTTCAACTGAGGTCTGGGTGCTACAATTCGTGAGTTGATTTTCAAGCCTGGAATAAATTGAAGCCGAGAGGTAAGCTGGGATTTCGGGTTGCATATAATCAGTAGTCAGTAGCCAGCCGAATCCCGAACTCTGAATCCAGAAAATTCACTATTTAGCATAAATTATTGATTTTATTGGGAAATAAAGTGTTCGGTCCCGCCGAACAAAACCCTTGAAAAATGCTTTTTCAATCGTATATTATCCAGTGGTTCTTTTGACAACATTGCTCGCTTCTCGCTTGAGCGGGAAGCGACTCATTGGGTTTGCGTTATTGGGACCTCGGCGCGAGAAGCTCACCGTCACAACGATGCAAGATAGAGCCAAGGTGCACAATGGGGCGCACACGCGGGTGCGCCCGTACGGGCAGAGCCAGGTTAAGTTAAAAGTAAAGATCTGACCCCAATTCAATGTGCTAAAGCCTCAAGGACCATTAGATTCAGGATCGGTTCACAGCAAAACATCTTGCGGTTCGGGCGCAAGCTTGATGGAGGTCAACGCTTCCGGTCTTGGGCTTCAACAGTGGAGTAAGCGGAACAGCAGAAGCAGATTAAGGAATGATAGGCAGAAATGGCAGGCAGGAGTGCCTGCCCCCCTCTCAAGAGTGCCTACAGTCCTATATTTGCAAACCTGCTAATTACCAGCCCCCGGCATTGATAGAATTGGTCTTTGAAAAGTTAATAACCAGGCAGGGTCGTAACCCTGCACCCAAGGGTTTTCACCCTTGACCTAAGGGACTTAGTCCCTTAACCCTTTTCTTAAAAGGACACGGTGTCCTTTTAAAGAGTGGGTCAAGGGTCTCTGACCCTTGACAAGGGACGCAGTCCCTTGTCGCAGGCAAGAGTGCCTGCCCCCCTCTCAAGAGTGCCTGATGCCCTCACAAGAGTTTCTGCGCGCCCTCACGCTTGTGTCCTAAGGTCATAACATCCGAATTCTAAAAAAGTGTTGCTGATTGGTCTGGGATGGGTATGATATTGGGGAGTTGATATGATCTCTTATGGTAAGATATATTTAAGTGGTTTGTACTGGTGGAACAGGCTCTGGTATGCGAGGTTGAAGTGGAATTTGCGAGGTAGGGTTGATTTTGGAGATGGGTGTGACATCTGGGTGAGGAATTTCAGGTTCAAGGGTTGTGGGAGATTGAAGCTGGGTATGGGATGTGTTATGGAGCGGAATGAGTTTCCGAGCATTTTTGAGATAGATAAGGGTGCGGAGGTTATTCTGGGGGAGCGGATAGTTTTGCGGGGTAAGTATTGTGCGAATGTTATTACTGCGTTTGAGAATTCCCGGATAGAAATAGGAGACGGGTCATTATTAAATGGGTGTATTATTACAGCTCGTAAGCGGATCCATCTTGGCAGGAAGGTTTTATTAAGCTGGGGGGTTTCTTTGATGGATTCTGATTTACACGACCTGTCTAATAAAGAGAAAGCTGAGTTGAACACGGTTGAGATCGGGGATTATGTTCTGGTCGGAGCGTATTGTGTAGTTCTTCCAGGGGTTAAAATTGGTTCTCATTGTGTTATTGGCTCAGGTAGTATTGTTAGCAGGGACATTCCTGACCATTCTGTTGCAGTGGGAGCTCCTGCAAGGGTTATTCGGAAGATTGACGATAGGGATTTAGCGCTCTGAAATCAGTCTCAAATTTCGGAATTTTTAGCCTAGAAATTTGTTTTTGTTTTCCAGAATATACTGACCGCTTCTTGTTGCAAGCGCCATAATGGTTTCCTGCGGATTCACTCCCAGAGATGTCGGTATGATTCCTCCATCAACCACAAACAGCCTTTCAGTGTCATAAACCTGTCCCCATTGATTCACGACTCCGCGTTTGGGGTCTGCGCACATCCTTGTTGTTCCGAATGCGTGCACTGTAAGCGTTTCAATCTCTTCCTTTTTAATTCCAGCTGAGAATATCTTCTTGATGTCATCCATTCCATTGATTTCCTGAAGCTGGAAGAAAGGAAGGAGGACTTTTCTAGCGCCTGCTGTGAACATAATCTCGCTCATAAGCGCGACTGCTCGGAGCATTCTTTCGTATTCAATGTCATCAATCTGATACATTGCAAGAGGCGCGCCCCAGGGAAGGCGGATGACTTTTCCATAAGTTGTGTCGTCAATCAATGCTCCAGCCACAATCATATAATTCCATAGCTCCATTAGCTCTAGGCTCTTTCTGCCGTATCCTGGAAGGCTAAGCGAGACAAGGCTTGGATGCACTCCGCCGAGAGCAAACAGCATTCCTTCTTCCAGGAACTCGTGAACCTGATGTCCTTGATGGACTCCTGCCCAGTAGCGGACCTCCTGGTCAAAAATTCCGACAATCTTGACATTTGGATGGCATAGAAAATTTTTGCCCACCTGTTTTGAGGAATTGCCGACTTTGGAGCCTAGAAGAAGGGCAGGGGTCTGAATTGCGCCAGCGGAGCAGATCACGAGTTGAGCGGAAATTTTGAGGGTATATTTTTTCTTTTTAGTTGCGCGGTCTAAGATATGACATTCCACGCCGGTTGCGCGATTGCCATTGGTGATGATCCTTTTCACTCTGCAGTCTGCATAAAGCCTTGCGCCTGCATTAAGCGCTTTTGGAATATATGTCACAAGCACACTGCGTTTCCTGTCAGTTGGACATCCGAATACGCACAATCCTTCTCCTGTGCAATTTAATTGATTTCTGCGATTTCTCCGGATAAGGTATCCGAGTTTTGTGCATGCGCGATGAACCAGCATCTCGGCTTTGCTCAATGATTCTGGCGCCTGAGGCGCAACATTTATTATCTTTTCCACCTTCTCGTAAAAAGGCTCCAGAGTTTTTGGCGTAATGTCAGTAAGCCCGAATTCTATATTCCAGCGTTTGAGGATTTTTTCAGGAACTCTCCAGCACATTCCGCCATTGATCACAGTTGAGCCTCCCACGCAACATCCTTCGCTAAAGATGATTGCGGGACTTCCCATAATCATAGATGTGCCTGCGTCGCGGTAAAGCATAGGAATCATCTTGGTGGGGTCTGGCACAAAATCCTTGCTGGTATAATATCCGCCTTCTTCAAGTATGATCACATCAACGCCATTTTCAGCAAGCTCTGCGCCAATAGCTCCTCCGCCTGCGCCAGAACCAATAATCACTACCTGACATTTCTCTTCTAAATTTTTCGTTACTTGTTCTCCTGTGATAATCATTTTTTTACTCCTTAGGGCCGCAGACACTCCTGTCTGCGCTCATTAGACATTCTCTCCATACTTCTTGGCTCTTCCTGGCAAACCTTCAGCGGGTCCCCATTTCCCGGTTTTTTCCAATTCTCGGAAATAGTTGCAGGCTTCCTCATCGCACGGAACCGCAGGAGGGGTATTCAAATCAACAACATTTATCTTATTTAGATGGTCAATCAAATTGTAGCCGATATGCTTCATCACCTCTGGATGCGCATAGTATCCGGTCATTGCAATTGCCTTCATTCCTTTGATCAAATCCCTTCGGAGAGATATCTTGCTTTCAATCCAGCCTTTGATATATTTGTCCCTGCTCTCAAGGCTCATCCGGGAGAACGGGATTGGAGAGGGACCAAAGATCAATGTTCCGTATTCCAAAAGCCTGAGCCCAAGCGGGAATAGAATTTTCATATGACTTGGAAGTGCGCCAATGAAATCATCAGCAACCTGAAGCATCTGCTCTTCAGCAGGTGGGTCAAATCCTGGCTTTCTTGGTTTCAAGGTTTCAATCAAGGCTTTGATGATCCGTTCAGTGCCTCTTGAAAAATTTTTAGCCATTTTTCAACTCCTGTTTAGTTAGTTGGGTTTAATTTAGCAAGTTAAATTCCATCTGTCAATCTGTGAGAATTATTTTAAGCAATACCTGCTCTAAATTTAAGTTGATTATTTACCCGGGAATGGGCTATATTATTAGATACAGCCAGGAGCGAGGGCTGGGCTATAAGGGAGAGAGAAAAGAATGGCTGAATGCGCAGAAGAGAAGGAGTTAATTTGGACTGAAAGCCCTGGGCTTTCGGAACGCGTAAAAAAATTGCGTGCGGATTATTTCCGGTTTCACGAGCGAGGGTTCAGGAACGAGGCGATCCCATTCACGACCGGGATTGATAAGGACATAATTTTTTCTCCACATAACTGGGGAGTTGCGCCAGAGGTTTTTGCGCTTTATCGCGCAATTCAGGATTCCTGTCGGGCGATAGCGAGAAGGGTGGATTTGCCAGAGGGATTCTGGAATGAGCCACTGGTTAAGAGGCAGGCGCTTTTTTTCAGCAGGGTTCTGGAAAGGTATTTGCCGGTGCGAATTCTGGATGGTGAGCTTATTGCTGGATTTCAGTTTAATGCGATTTTGAGCAGGTGCTTGAACGATGAGGAGCGCGAGGAATGGGAGAAGTTGGAGAAGAAATGGGTTCGGAGCAATATATTTCTTAATGTTTTTGGCATAGGCAATTGCGGGGCAATTCCTGGTCATTTGATTCCAAATTATCCGAAAGTTCTCAAGCTCGGTTTTTCCGGTCTGGCGCAATGTTTTGAAGCGATGAAACAAAAAGCTGAAAGCCAGTCGCACAAGGATTTCCTGGACGCTTTGATTATTGCGTGCAAAGCCGTGAAGGCTCTTGCGGAGAGATACTCGGAAGAGGCAGAGAAAGAGGCTGAGAAGGAATCAGATGGGATGCGTAGAACCGAGCTTGAGGAAATGGCTCGGATTCTTAAAAAGGTTCCCTGGAATCCAGCAGAAACTTTCTGGGAAGCGATTCAGGCGCTCTGGTTCACGCATATGCTTATAATGACCTCCGAGAGTTATCCTGGACCTGGCTTGAGTCCAGGAAGGGTTGACCAGTATTTGTATCCTTTTTATGAGCGCGACCTTGCGAGCGGGAAGCTTACGAGGGAGTTTGCCAAGGAGCTTATTGAGTGCTGGTTCATTAAGCATAATTATGCTTATGATTTTATGGGCAGGATAGGTCCGAATCAGGGCATCAATTCAGGTTTTGGACAGCTGATCACGCTGGGAGGACACGGAGCTGATGGCGAGGACTCAAGTAATGATTTGACCTGGCTGATTCTGGATGTGATAGAGGAATTAAACCTTCTTGAGCCCAAGCCCAATATACGGCTTCATCCGAACACTCCAGAGCCTTTAATGAGCCGGGTTGCAGAGATGCTGACAAGGACGCAGGGTTCTCCGTTTTTGATGAATTTTGACCCCATTTCAGAAAAGGCTTTACGCTGGGCAGGTTATCCTGCAGAGAGGATTTTTGATTACGCTCCGGTTGGATGTCTGGAAAATACGCTTCAAGGATGTGAGCGTTCTGGCACTGTTGATGTGAACCTTAATCTGGCAAAACCTGTGGAGCTGGTTATGTTTAATGGCAGAGACCAACGGCTGAAATGGAGACTTGGACCTCGCACAGGCGACCCTGTTCGGTTCAAAAACTTTAACCAGTTTTTCAGCGCATATAAACAGCAATTACTCGCGCTTATTGACAGGATTCTTGACTCAGCGATTCAGGCAGACACGATTCGGTCCAGATTTGAGAACACTCCTTTGCTCTCAGCGCTGATTGATGGGTGTGCGGAAAAGGGAAAGGATGTTTCTGCGGGCGGTCCTGAGTTTAATTTCATTACTGTTGAAGGGGTAAGCTTTGCCACTGCTGTGGATTCTCTTGCCGCGGTCAAGGCGCTGGTTTTTGATGAGAAGCGAATCACTATGAAGGAGCTTAAATCTGCGGTCCGGAAAAATTTTGAGGGATATGAGCATATAAGGCAGATGCTGATCAATCGCGCGCCAAAGTATGGAAATGATGATGCTGTTGCAGACCAGATTGCTTATGAGTTGAACAAATTCTGGACTGAGGAGGTGTTTCAGAGGGTTTCTCCAGCAACCGGAAGAAGATTTCGCGCAGGGTATCTATCCTGGAACTACTGGATTCTTTACGCAGGTCTGACATCAGCAACGCCTGATGGAAGGAAGCGTGGAACATATCTTTCCAATGGAGTATGCCCGGTCACAGGCGCTCATCATAAAGGACCCACAAGTATTTCTCGCTCTGTTCATAAGCTAGGATTTGAGACTGTTCCCAATGGCGGAAGCCTTACCTTGAGCTTTAATCCGACTCTGGTCAAGGGAGAGCTTGGCAAAAGGATTTTATCTGGATTTTTGCGCGCTTTCATGAGAGAGGGAGGGTCTGCTTTGCAGGTGAACATTATTGACCCGCAAACTCTCAGGAACGCACAGAAGAATCCGGAGCAATACCGGAATCTTTTAGTGCGAGTGACCGGGTATAATGCTTATTTCACGAGCCTGGGCAAGGAGATTCAGGACGAGATCATCAATCGTGAGGCGCTGGCATTTGGAGAGAAATAATGGCACAACTCTCTGAAAAGGCTTTCCAGTTTTTGAAAAAACAAGCGCCAGTGAAATTCCTGGCAACGGTTTCTGAAGATGGCTATCCGAATGTTGTTCCGGTTTTGAGCACGATTGCATGGGACAGGGAGACATTGTGTTTTGTGAGGTTTATGATCTGGAAGACCCGGAGGAATCTGGAGGAGCGGAAAAAGGTTTCAGTTTCCGGATTGAGTTTGTTGCAGGCGGTTGAGGTTTTTGGAGAGTTTTTGGGATTTGAGAAATCCGGGGAGCGATTGGAATTTTTCAATAATCAACCTATTTATCGGTATAACGCATATTTTGGCGCGGGACAGGTTGGCGTGATCAAGGTCATTGAAAAAGAAATATGGCAGAGAGTTGAGCTCTGGAGAGCGATTCAGGCGAGAATGCTTTTAAGCGCAGATGGGCACAAAGAAGAAGAGCCAGAGGTGATGCCTGGTGTTGTTCAGGAAAAGTTTAATAGATTTTTAGCAGTGAAATATGTTTCCTGGCTAGACGAGAACGGCAATCCGAGATTAGCGCCTGCACCAGGAGCTTTTCCTTCCTCAAAATCTCAAATTGGCATTGTTGGCTTGGACAGGGTTTTTCAGGGGATTGAACCAGGAAGAAAACTTGCTCTTTCTGTTCTTTCCAGTGAGCCGAATGCGTATCAGGTGAAGGGTAGATACGCTGGAAAGTGCACTCGGTCCGGGATGGAGTATCATTTGATTGAGCTGGAGCAAAGTTTCTCCGCAGGACCGCCAGTTCCTGGGGAGCGAATTTATCCGCGCTAAGTCTGATGACATTTCTTAATTGGGTGAAGCCAGAGGAATTGGTGTTAGCAATGAATTAGATTGCATAATGAACAGCTATAAAAAAATTTTGCTAAATGGCTTTGAAGGCGAATGTATGGAGGCAATTTCAGTTGATAAGCTGAAAGCCTTTTTAAAATGGCCAGATTGCGCTCGGGATTGGAAATTACTCCGAAGGGTAAGTAGTCATGGGACTTATACCTATCAGGTCAAAGCTGATCTTGGTTTAGGCGAGTCTGAATACTTCATCAAGGTATTTAGAAAGCAGGAGCGGTTTGAGGTTGCCTGGAAAAAAATGAAATCTATCCGCGGATTGAAAAAGCCCTGGAGGTATCCACTTCAGATGCTCGGTTATCTCTTTGACCCGATACCGGTTAAGGTTGGATTTGAAAAAGGTAAGGCGCTTCTTGAGCAGGGAATTCCAACTGCGCTTCCAGTCGCTTATCTTTATCAGAAGGGATTGATTTCAGCATGGGGATTTATTATCACAGAGAAAATTCCGAACATTATTGCCGAGAATCTCGCGGAATATCTTAAACAGCGCAAAAACGAATTAGGGTCTGGAGAGTATATAAGGGAGAAACGGGCTTTGATTTTAGAGCTGGCAAAATTATTCGGTAAATTGATGACTCTGGATTTTTTTCTGCCTGATTTGCGCGTAAGCAATATCCTGGTTGAGCGCTTGCCTGAGGGTAAATTCAAGCTCTGGGTTATAGATGTTGTGGAGGCAATTCCGCACAAGCCGAGAGAGGATAAAATGCTTTATCATCTAATCGCTAACCCTTATTACGCACAATTATTCACGGGCACTGACAAGATACGGTTCTTGAAATGGTATCTTGGATTTTCTGGTAGGGCTGAAAGCTGGTCTATAATTTGTTGCCGGGTAAATCCGCTTCTGCAAGCTTGGTGGAAAAAGTGGCATAAAAAATATGGACAACAAAATCCAAAACCGCACTGAAAATTCGCCAACTTTAACAGAAAGAAATGCAATGCGCCAGGACATTATTACCAGGCAAAGCGCTTTTTCCATTTCCGGACCAGATTGGTTTAGGTATGCCATAGGTTCGCGGTCTGGGAGTTTGAATTGCCATCCAGCTTTGCTGGTAAGATGAAAACTGGAATTTGGTTCAGGCAGATTTCCTGCGGAAATTTTGGAATGTCATCTTTCCCTTGCCCTCCGCTGGTAACGATGTCCCTGCTCCTCTACACGAACTGGTTGACATCAAGCCTTCCTGTATTAAACTAGTCTGGGAACGGTGAGTGTAGCTCAATGGCAGAGCGCCGGGCTGTGGCCCCGGTGGTCGCGGGTTCAACCCCCGTCACTCACCCCACAATGGTCCCAGGACAAGCTTATCCCCTTTTATTGGTTTGATGCCTTGTTGAAAACGAAATTATTTCCCGCTTTTTAGTTCTTGGAGCACGAGTTTGGCAACCGCCTTGAGGGTGTCAAACACGCCATCGCCTCTGGTGGCAACCGCTTCAAAATCCATCAGACCTTTTGGGTTCAGGAGTTTTCGCAGTTCTTCTACAGGCGCGGCATTGGGAAGGTCGCGCTTGTTATACTGGATCACCAGCGGGATTTTATCCGGGTCGTATCCGTGCTCTTTCAGGTGAACCATCATATTTTCAATGCTCTCTATATTGGCTTCCATTCTCTCTTCCTGAGAATCTGCCACAAAAACTACTCCGTCCGCGCCTTTCAGGATCAGCTTGCGGGACGCATCATAGAAGACCTGTCCGGGAACAGTGTAGAGATGGAACCGAACCCTGAATCCGCGTATGGTTCCAAGGCTTAAAGGCAGAAAGTCAAAGAAGAGGGTTCTTTCGGTCTCGGTAGCAAGCGAGATCATTTTCCCGCGCGCCTGCGGATTGGTCTTCTCGTAGATATATTGAAGATTGGTGGTTTTGCCCCCTAAACCGGGTCCGTAATAAACCAGTTTGCAGTTAATCTCTCTGGAGGAATAGTTAATAAACGACATTTATCATTCCCTCATAAACAAGTTTTATTCACTGAACAAATTTTCAATATCATCATCTGTAATTTCCGCAAAAGGACTTGCGGTTCCAACAGTTGCCTCGGTCTCAGCCTTTTTCATCAGCCGGTCAAAAATTTGCGCCAGCTCCTCGCTAGCCTTCTTTACCCGAAGACGGACCAGCCCGAGAGTAGAGCGGTCGTCAAAGATAACAACCAGTATAACTCTTTGCCCAATCAGATTGATGTGTAGATTATCTCGCTCTCCCTCGTGGAACAAAATAGAGAACTCTTTTTCTCCAAGCAGTTTTGCCAGTCCGCCAGTTGCCGCAATGTTTCCCGCAGTGAGCGACGCAAGCGATGTTGTATCAAGGTTCTCGGTCTCTCCAGCCGCGGCAATAAGCTGTCCGTTCTTGTCAACCAGGAACACCATCCGGGAATTAGAATCCCGCACCAGCTTTTCCAGCACCGCGGAAATCTGGTTGAACTCATCCTCATACATTACCAGACCGGGGGCTCCCATTCTCTTTCTCCTTTTTAATGATTGCTTGCTTTTAAATCTACCAGATTCATTTCTACAATGCAAGTCCTATTTGCAATCCAGGCACACACAAAGTTTCTCATAAGGCACTCCAGTTTTTTTGCTCATCCATTCTAACTGATACTTAGGCGCAAAATATCTTCCACACCTGGAACATCTCTCCATCTTAAAGCTCTTTCCCCAAATCTTCCGCTCATCTCCCTTATCCGTCATTATAATATGTCCGCTCGGACATACAAAATAGCACGCACCACATCCGATACAAACATCGCTCGGCTCAGAAAACGCTGGACCAACCTTTTTGAGCACCCCCCGCATTGAGAACCCAAGCGCCTCTACCCCAACAACCTCCCGACAGGTTCTTACACAAAGCCCGCACAGGATACACTTCCCAAAATCTTCATCCGCTCCAAACCTGCTCTGCTTAATCCCGTATTCCTCTGCCATCTCCCGTATAATTTTTGCTTCCGGGTTTCTCGCAAGCAACAATTCCAGAACCATCCTTCTTACCAGCCTGACCTTCTCAGAATTGGTCTCAACAATCAAGCCATCATCCGCAGGATAAAGACAGCTAGTAACAACCCGACCGTGTCCACCCTCCTGCCACCGAACCTCAACCACGCATATCCGGCATCTTCCCTCCCTAGAAACCTGGTCATTATGACACAGAGTAGGGATATCAAAACCCTCTCTTCTCGCAATGTCCAGAACATACTCTCCCTTTTCCGCCTCAAATTCCCTTCCGTCAATTTTCAGCTTGATCTTTGCCATGCTTTACCTTTCTTTTACCGTCTTATTTGAATTAATCTTCTGAATAAAAATACTTCCGAAGCTCTTCTTCCGGCACATACATACAAGCCTGTCGGAAAATAGCCCGTATGGTTCCTTTATCCAGGTGCTTATGAAAAGGAATCGTCAAAGTCTCTTTTATCTTGCCTTCTCTTTGCCTTCTCATTTTAATATGACTCCCCCGCTGGGAATGTTTTTCAAATCCAAACTTTTCCAAAATCGCCACAACCTCTGTTCCAGACAAATTCTTGAGCTTAGGCGACATCTGCCACCGGCTCCAGTTCAATTGTCAAGAGCATCCCGGGATTGGGGGCAAAGCCCATCTCTGCCAAATCTTCTCCTTCCAGATGCAACGCCACGGCCTCCTGGAGATTTTTGACAACCTCGTCCAGGGTCTTGCCTTGAGTCACCACGCTGATGTCCATACATTCAGCCACATAATACTCTTCTCCCTGCCAAATGTACGCTTTGATAAAATGCTTCATTTTTCCCTCCTTTGTAGGCTCCTTTATTTCCTCACAACCGCATCAAACTTGCACACATCATAGCAGATTCCGCATTTAATACATTTTTTCAAATCAATCTTATGCGGTTTCTTTTTCTCTCCAGTTGCGGCACCAGTGGGGCAATTTTTCGCGCATAGTTGACAGCCAGTGCATTTCTTTGCGTCAATACTATATTGAATTAGCTCAACGCACACCCCAGCAGGACATCTCCTCTCCTTGATGTGTGCTTCATATTCCTCGCGGAAATACTTGAGAGTGCTCAGAACAGGATTCGCGGCTGTCTGTCCCAATCCGCAAAGGCTTCCTAACTTCATCGCCATACCTAATTCTTCCAGCAATATCAGGTCTTCCATTACACCCCTGCCACTAGTGATTCTCGCAAAAATTTCCCTTAAACGCCTCAGCCCCTCTCTGCACGGAACGCATTTCCCACAGGACTCCTCTTCCAGAAACCTCACAAAGTATTGCGCCACATCTACCATACAGTCATTCTCATCCATCACGATAAGTCCGCCAGAGCCCATCATAGAGCCCACGCGCGTAAGCTCATCAAAATCCACTGGAATGTCCATCAGCTTCTCAGGAATTACCCCTCCGCTAGGACCACCTGTCTGAACCGCTTTGAATTTTTTGCCCCTGCGGATACCGCCTCCAATATCAAATACTATCTCTCTGAGCGGAATGCCCATTGGCACTTCCACCAAGCCAGTGTTGTTGACTTTTCCGACCAGCGAGAAAACTTTTGTGCCTTTTGAGCCTTTTGTTCCAATGCTCGCAAACCAGTCCGCGCCTTTATTGATTATCTCAGGAACACAGGCATAGGTCTCAACATTATTCAAATTAGTTGGCTCATCCCACAAGCCTTTGTCCGTGGCGTGAATATACTTTGCCCTTGGCTCCCCAACCTTTCCTTCAAGAGAGCGCATCAAGGCTGAGCTCTCACCGCACACAAACGCGCCTCCGCCACGATTGATCCTGATGTCAAAATCAAATCCAGAGCCCATTATATTTTTTCCGAGCAAGCCGTATTCTCGCGCCTGCTCAATCGCCTTTGTAAGATTCTTCACAGCAAGCGGATACTCGTGACGAACATAGATATACCCGCTTGCAGGAGCTTTGCCTGAAGAGATCGCATACGCGGCTATAATCATTCCCTCAAGAACCGTGTGCGGGTCCCCCTCCATCACCGAGCGGTCCATAAAAGCCCCGGGGTCTCCCTCGTCTCCATTACATATAATATATTTGACCTTGCCCTCTGCTTTTCTGGTGGATTCCCATTTTCTCCCAGTCGGATACCCGCCTCCGCCCCTTCCCCGAAGACCACTTTTTTTAATCTCCTCAATAATCTCCTCCGGCTTCATCTTAAGAGCTTTTGCCAGCGCAGTATATCCATCAGCCGCGATATATTCTTCTATATTTGATGGGTCTATCTTTCCGCTGTTCCTGAGCGCAATCCTCTTTTGTCTGGCGTAAAAAGGAATTTTAACATAGTCAACTATTTTTTGTTTGCTTACAGGGTCTTGATATAGAAACTCGTCAATCAATTGCCCCTGAACCAATGTCTGCTCCACAATGTCCAGTGCGGCTTTTTCTTTGTCCCGCCTTCCAACACGCTGATAGTAGACCCCCTCCGGCTCTATCACTACAATCGGACCACGCTCACAAAAACCGTGACATCCGCTCATTTTCAATAATACTTTTGCTCTAATTTTTTTTGCCTTGATCTGCTTCTCTATCTCCTTTGCCAGCTCCGCACTGCCATAAGACAAACAGCCAGTACCTCCGCAGACAATCACGGTTTTTTCCACTCCGGCAAGCCCTGACTTTGCCTGCGCCTTAACCTTTTCCAGATCCGCAAGTGAATTTATCTTCATTATTTCTTCCTCATTGCATAAGCATCTATGATCTTCTTGACTTTCTCCGCGCTCACCTGACCGTGAACCTCATCGTTCACCTTTACCACCGGTGCTAATGCACAAGCTCCCACACAATTAACCGTCTGGAGTGTGAATTTCATATCATCCGTGGTCTGATTGACCTCAATTCCCAGCTCGCGCTTGAAAGAATCCGCAATCCTTGGACCTCCCCGAAGATGACACGCAGTTCCCATACAAACCTGAATGCACCATTTGCCTTTTGGCTTGAGACTGAACGCCTTGTAAAAAGTGGCTACTTCTGCGATCCGCGTCAGAGGAATATTCAATTTCTCGTGAAGCCTGACCAGCGCGGGACGGGGCAGATACCGATACTTATCCTGAATATCCTGCATCATCGGGATCAGGAAACTTGGGTCTGAGCCCCATCTCTTAATCACATCATCCACAAGTTTCAAATTAACCTTTGCCTGCATCGTTACTCCTTAAATTCAATCTCCGGACAGGACAAGCCTCGCCCAGAAAATTTTCAGCATTCTTTGCGCCTTTGCACTGCAAACTATCTCGTTATATTTACGCATTTGGCTCTTAGCTTTTCATATTCCTCATTTATCCTCTTCTGGATTCTCTCAACCATCTCTGGTGTCAGGTGCCTGAACCTTCCCTGACCTTTGAAATACTCAGTGATGGGCTTGAGTGACGGGAAGTCAAATGTCAGATAATACTTGCCATCAATCACTTCATAAAGCGGAAACGCTCCTGTCTCAACAGCAAGCCTTCCATAGCGAATAGCCTCTCCACTCGGGATCCTCCAGCCGGTAGGACATACTGAAAGACAGTGAATATAAGCCGGTCCTTTAACCTCTGCCGCCTTTTTCACCTTGTTGAACAAATCCAGAGGATAAGCGGAACAAGCTGTCGCCACATAAGGAATACCATGTGCGGCCATAATTTCAGGCACATTCTTCTTCCATGTTTCCTGCCCAGGCTTTACCCTGCCTGCTGGGCTTGTGGTGGTTGATGCTCCGAACGGAGTTGCAGAGCTTCTCTGTATGCCTGTATTCATATACGCCTCATTGTCATAGCACACAAAGACCATATCGTGTCCTCGCTCCATCGCGCCTGAAAGCGCCTGAAGACCTATGTCCGCAGTGCCTCCATCTCCTGCCATTCCTGCAATATGAATCTTCTTTGCAGGAATTCTGCCTTTTCTCATAAGCGCCTTAAGCCCAGCTTCAACCCCGCTCGCAACCGCAGCCGCATTCTCAAATGCAACATGAATCCAGGGAATTTTCCAAGCAGTGGTCGGAAGCGGTGAACTAACAATCTCCATACATCCGGTTGCCATTGCCACAATAGAGTTCCTTCCTAAAGCCTTGCAAACTATCCTTACTGCAAGCGCCTCTGCGCATCCCTGACACGCGCGATGCCCCTGTGTAAAAAATTCCTCCTTTGGCAAAAGCAAATGCCCGTATAAATCTACATTTATCATTCTCTTACTCCATAAATCTCGTATTGGTCTTCTGTGCCTTCTTTAAACTTTTTCTTTGAGCGCTCAACCATCTGATAAAAATCATCCGGCTGAACATCTCTACCAGCAAGTCCAACAATAAAATTGGTTATCTTGGGCCTCTTCTTTTCAGAATAAAGCGCAGAGCGAATCTCGCTCGCAACAGGTCCGCCAGGTCCTCCATAAGATAATGCCCTGTCAATCACAATTAAGCCCTCTGCTTGCTTAACCGCGTTTTTGAACTTCTCAAACGGAAATGGTCTCCACAGCCTTAAAGAAACCAGACCAACCTTTTCTCCGTTCTCCCTCATCTCGTCAATCGCCACTCTTGCGGTCTCTCCAAGACTTCCCATAGTCAAAAGTAAAATACTCGCATCCTCTGAACGGTAGCTCTCAACTGCGGAATATCTACGGCCACAAACCTGCTCCATTTCCTCCCAGGCTTTTTCTATCACAGGCATTGTGGCTAGCAATGCCTCATCTTGCGCCTTTTTACATTCAGTAAAAATCTCCGGAGGTCCAAATGCGCCCATAGTCAAAGGCTGGTCCGGATGAAGCCGTATTTTAGGATTAAATGGAGGGACAAATTTTTTCACCATATCATCACTCCAGTACTCAATCGGCTCAACAACATGAGTCACAATAAACCCATCAAGATTCAGCATTACCGGATGCAAAACCTCAGGGTCCTCACCCACTCGGAAGCACCAGAAAATATGGTCATACGCCTCCTGACCATTCTCCACGAAAATCTGAATCCAGCCGGAATCCCTGACCATCATTGCATCCGAATGGTCGTTCCAGATTGAGAGCGGAGAATTAAGGGAGCGGTTTGCAACAACCATTACAATTGGAAGCCTCATACTCGCCACGCAATAAACTATCTCCGCCATTAGCGCTAACCCTTGAGAGGCAGAAGAGGTGAAAGCCCTTGCGCCTGCCGCGCTTGCTCCAGCGCATACGCTCATTGCAGAATGCTCACTCTCAACTGGGATAAATTCCGCATCCAGCTCTCCCTGCGCAACCAGCTCCGCTAGATGCTCTACTATATGCGTCTGGGGAGTAATAGGATACGCGCTCACAACATCAACATTGCATTGCTTCACAGCCTCAGAGATCGCCAGGCTAACCTCAATCCCGATTTTTTTCTTTGCCGTGTCCGTCATTATTTCCCCTCCACCATAGTGATCGCCTGGCTCGGGCACTCCCTTGCGCAGATTCCGCATCCTTTGCAATAATCCGGGTTCATCGTAAAGTATGAATCAGGCTTCTGATAAACAGCCATATCCGGACAAAATACCCAGCATCTTCCGCACCTGATACATTTCTTTTCATCCCAGACAGGATGCATACTCCGCCAGTCCCCGGTATGATACTCACGCGCATTACCCGGCTCCGGAACTATGAATCCAACCGCCAGTTCCTGCCATTTAAATTGTTCCCCAGGCTTGGTCATTTATTCCTCCAATTTTATTTCATCATACGCTCGTGCGCACGCGCTTAAATTCATCTCAGCAACCTTGCCAAACCTCTCCTTAAAAGGCTCCTTTAAACTCTCCATCTTAACCAAATCCTTTACTTTGAGCAAAGCCCCGAGCATTGCTGTATTAGTAATGGGCAATTTAAGAATCTCGCGCGCTATCCTGCTCGCGTCAACCGTGCCCACCCGACATTGGTATTTATATTTCTTTTTAAGCTCCAGAGGCTTAAGCTCCGAGTTCACCACCAAAATTCCATCCTTCTTCATTCCTTTGGTAGGGTCTAACACATCCAGAAGGCTTGGGTCAAGAACAACAACTATATCCGGGTTCTTTACCTGAAACCGATGCTGAATTTTATGGTCTGATACCCTGCAAAAAGCCAGCACCGGAGCGCCTCTCCGCTCAGGACCGAATGCAGGGAACGCTTGCGCCCATTTGCCCTCTGACACTGCGGAACGCGCCAACAGCTCCGCTGTAGTAACCGCGCCCTGTCCACCTCTTCCATGAAACCTGATCTCTATCATCGCATCTCCCTTTGTTTACTGGGTCAAGCCTCTTCTCTGATGAGCGAGCCAGCAGGATGATGAAGCAACACACCCAGAACTCTCTAGCTTTGTTATAAACATCCTGAAATATGTTCTTAAAATGATAAAAGCTCTCAAGAAAATGTCAATTGCCTGCAAATGCGGACCCCCAGATGCAAAATTTATTAGCTTTGGGTTATAATGCCTTTGATGAATTCGCTAAACAGCTTTTTAAATCGGAAAACGCTTTTCGCATTTCTAGGTCCGGGTATGGTCCTGATCGCGGTGTTTCTGGTCTTTCCCGCGTTCTGGGTTTTATATCTCGGACTCACTGACCAGGCTTTGACCGGGGTCAAGGCTGTTCTGCCATCATTTATCGGGTTCAAAAATTTCCAATTCGCGCTCGGAGACAGCTTCTTTTACAACGCCCTTAAAATCAGTTTCCTGTTCGTGCTCGGCTCAGCCTGGCTCGGACAAGCATTGCTCGGTTTGATTCTTGCTCTCATTCTTTATGAGCTTAAGGGTGTATGGAGAAATCTGGTCAGCGGTGCCGCTGTTCTTGCCTGGATCATTCCAGAGGTGGTGGTCGCGTATCTCTGGATAGCTTTTCTGGACAAGGACTTTGGGATGCTGAATCAAATCCTGTCTTCGCTTGGCGTAAGCAGGATCAACTGGCTATATCAGCATCCGGTTCTCTCAATCGTGGTCTTCAATGCATGGCGCGGAACAGCGTTCTCTTTGCTTCTGTTCAGCTCCGCGCTTGAGACAATTCCGCCTTCCTTCATAGAATCCGCAAAAGTAATGGGCGCAAACATACCCCAGAGATTCTTCCATGTCATTTTTCCGCAAATCCGCGCCATACTCCTGACAGACCTAATCCTGATTACGCTCTGGACATTTAATGTGTTCACGCCCTTTCTCCTGACAGGAGGCGGTCCCAGCTTTAAGTCCGAAATTCTTCCAATCTATATCTGGCGCACCAGCTTCAAATACTTTAAACTCGGATACGGCTCCTCTGTAAGCGCTATCCTGCTTCTGATCAATTTTGGCTTTGCCTTACTTTATCTTCTGGCACAGCGCAGGAGGAAAAGATATGCATAAATCTGGAAAAGTTTTGGTGATGCTCTTTCTCCTTTTACTCGTATTCTGGTTTATCCTGCCCTTGCTCTGGCTCATCATCACTCCTTTTTCTAAAGAGCCTTCGCTCGGAATCAGCATCACCGCGCCAACGCTCAACAATTTCGCAGAGGTTGCAAAAGCGCGGAGCGCATTGATGGCTTTCAAAAACAGCCTGATCATTTCTATCGGCTCAGTGATTTTAGTTGTTACGCTTGCATCTACAGCCAGCTACGCTCTGAGCAGGAGCAGATTTACTGGAAAAAACGCAATCATCACTTTGCTTCTCATCTTTTCAAGCGTGGTCACTGGCGTTGCGGCAATGGTGCCTATTTATGCGCTCTGCCAGAGGCTAAAATTGATTGACAGCCTGCTCGGAGTGGTATTGGTGTTTTCCGCAGGGTTTCTGCCCACTGCTATATTCATACTCAAGGATTTTATAGACCGGGTTCCGACCGCGTATGAGGAAGCCGCGCTGGTGGATGGAAGCAGAGGCGCTGATTTGTTTGCCAGAATTGTCTTTCCGCTAATCGGTCCTGGAGTCGCGGTGGTGGCTGTTCTATGTTTTGTGAATATCTGGAGCAATTTTCTGGTGCCATTTGTTTTGATCCGGACTAATGCCAAAGCTCCAATTTCAGTAGCCATTTATCAATTTTTTACAGAGGTCGGCATTCCACGCATCGGGCTGATCTCAGCATACTCTCTGCTCTACGCTCTACCGGTTTTGATTATCTATTTCTATGTGAGCAAAAAATACGGCTTCGGCTTTTTCGGAGGTCTGAAAGGATGAATGCTACTAAAGTCGCCCGCACAAAGTGGTCAAGGCCTACGCCCTTGTCATGCCTAAACGCGCTCGCAGATTAAATTAAGGAGAAAGAATGACCTGGATTGTATTTGAAAAAGTTGGAAAAAGATTTGGGAACAAATGGACCATTGCTGGCTTAGACCTCAAGATTGAGAAGGGAGAGTTCTTCACATTGCTTGGACCTTCTGGATGCGGAAAAACCACCACGCTAAGATTGATTGCGGGCTTGGAGATTGCGGATGAAGGAAAAATTTTTATTGCGGGCAAGGATGTGACCAGGGTTCCGCCTCAACAACGCCGCGTGGCAATGGTTTTTCAGAATTATGCGCTCTATCCGCATATGACGGTTGCGGAGAATATAGCTTATCCTTTGAAGGTTCGTGGTGTTCCCAGAGAGGAGCAGGAGAAAAAGGTAAAAGAAAACGCGCGTAGGCTAAGGATAGAGCACCTTCTTGAGCGGATGCCGAATATGATCTCAGGAGGGGAGCAACAGAGAGTCGCTGTTGCAAGGGCAATGGTTCAGGAGCCGAATGTGTTCCTGTTTGACGAGCCGCTCAGCAATCTTGACGCAAGGCTTCGTCTGGAGGCAAGGAGATTCTTGCGCCGTATTCAGAAGGATCTGGGCATCACCGCGGTTTATGTCACTCACGATCAGGCAGAGGCAATGGCAATGAGCGACCGAGTCGGCGTGATGAAGGAAGGAAGGCTTATTCAAATCGGCTCTCCAGAAGAGATTTATTTAAGACCCGCTGATATTTTTGTAGGGTCCTTTGTCGGAAACTTCCCGATGAATTTTATTGAAGGAACCGCACAGGCACAGGCTGAAAAATTGTTCTTTCAGTCAGATGAGTTCAAAATCCCTCTTCCGCAGAATTTAAAAATAAAAACCGGAGAAAAACTCACCCTGGGAATCAGGCCTGAACATATTGAAGCATCATCCTCTGGCTCGGCGCAAGAAGAGCTGAATGGAATAATTGAAGACATTGAACAGCTGGGCTCAGAGATGATCGTATCCGTTTCCGTGGCAGGTAAGACATTGCTCATCCGCCACACCACAAGAGCCGAGTTGAAGACCGGAACTCAAGCCTTCCTTAAAATCCCCTCCTCCAGCCTGCATCTGTTCAATTCAGAGGGAAAAAGATTAAATTGATCTTCTATTCCTGAAAGGGAATTCAGGATTCGCCAAAAGAAAAAGCCCCTGGAAAACCAGGGGCTTTCTCTCAACTAAATTTAGCTGGATTTCTGCTTAGATCAGAGAGATTTCTTGAACACTGGCGCGGGTTTGAACCTGACAGTCTTGCTCGCCTTGATCTGGATTTCCTTGCCAGTCTTGGGGTTGCGCCCTGTTCTCGCGGCTCTCTTCTTCACTGCAAAGGTGCCGAAATCAGGAAGTGCGAGTCTGCCCTCTTTTTTTACCGCCTTCTTGATCTCCGCGAGAATCTCATCCAGAACCTCACCAGCTTGCTTCTTGGTCAAGCCCGCCTTTGCGGCTACCGCACTTACCAAATCTGCTTTAGTCATTTTTTCCTCCTTCTCTAAATAGGTTTTGAATCACTCTTCCCAAAAATCCCGTTTGCCGTTTATTCAAAACCTCTGCACCCACGCCCTTTTAGCCACACCACCAGCTTACCCTTATATTATGAGGATTTTTGCAACCTTGTCAAGTCCCGCGCCCAATTTTACTGCGTTTTGCCGATTTCAGCCCTTTTAAGCCATCATCAGAGCTTGCTCTGCGCGCAATTCTTTTGTTAAATTTATAGAATTTTTCTTATTTCACTTCTGCATAATTTTACACACTGCCTGCCTTAATGTTCTGAAAAGAGGTTTCATCTGGATGAGAGAAGAAAGCCGGAAAAATGCGGATTTAGAAAAAACAGCTGATTTATTTTTGACTAATTTAGAAAGAACTGCTAGAAAAGAGTTGTTTGGGAAAAATTGTGCGCGGGCAAGAGTTCCTGCGCAATAAAGGAGGAGACAGATGTATAAACCAGCCATACCAAAGGAGATTCTGGATTTTACGGACACGGTAAAGAAGTTTGTGAAAAAGGATTGCGAGCCAATTGACGATTTGATTGAGGAGACCGGGAAAATTCCAGAGCCGATTATTCAGAAGGTTCGTGAGCTTGGTCTTTATGGAATGACCATTCCTACTGAGTATGGAGGTCTGGGAATTGGCGCAACTGGTTATTGCCTGGTTGCCAAGGCGTTATCCTGGGCGCACGGAGCGTTCCGCTCTTTGATCGCGGTTAATAACGGAATCGGTTCTCAGGCGATTCTACTTGCAGGGACTGAGGAGCAGAAACGGAAATTTTTACCGGAGCTTGCGAGCGGGAAGAAGCTGGGCGCGTTCTGTTTAACGGAGCCTGGCGCTGGTTCAGATGCCGCATCAATGACCAGCACTGCTGTGAAGGACGGCAAATACTGGATAATCAATGGTTTGAAGCATTTTATCACAAACGCTCCAATTGCGGATGTGTTCACGGTTCTTGCTCTTACAGACAAGGAAAAGCGCGCCAAGGGAGGGATTACTGCGTTCATTGTTGAGAAAGGGACTCCGGGCTTGAGGATAGGGCAGTTGCATAAGCATATGGGTTCTAAAGCCGCGATTCAGTCTGAGGTGATTTTTGAGGACTGCAGGGTGCCTGAGGAGAATGTGATTGGCAAGGTTGGGGAGGGATTCAGGATAGCGATGAAGACTCTGGACATTGGAAGATTGACTCTAGCGGCGAGTTGCATTGGGTATGCGGAAAAGTTGCTCAAGATGGGCTCGGATTATGCCAAGATGCGGGTTCAATTTGGAAAGCCCATTGCAGAGTTTCAGGCGATTCAATGGATGCTTGCGGATTCTGCGACTGAGATTTACGCGGCGGATTGTATGATGATAGATGCGGCGCTTAGATATGACGCTGGTGAAAGGCAGACTGCGCTTGCGTCAATGGCAAAACTTTACGCAAGCGAGATCGCTTGCAAGGTTGCGGACAGAATACTCCAGATTCACGGCGGAATGGGATATATGGTGGAGACAAAGGTGGAGAGATATTATCGGGACCTTCGGCTTTATCGGATTGTTGAGGGCACTTCTGAGATTCAAAGGCTGGTGATCTCAAGGGCGGTACTCAGGGATGAGCTTGTGATATAAAATTGATAAAAAGCTGAAACAGGTGAAGATGATAAAATGTCTGAACGGGTTGCCATAGTCGGATACTATCAGAGCAGGTGCGAGCCTGAGAAGCGAGAAGACCACATCACAGACCTAGTCTATGAAGTGACCTCTGGTCTGCTTAATAAAATTGGAATGGACATCTCAGAGGTTGACAATATCGTGTCCTGCTCTCAGGATTTCCTTGATGGCAGAACCATCTCCAATCGGACTATTCCAGAGGTTGAGGGAGCTTATCTAAAATCAGAGGCAAAGGTCGCAGGAGACGGGGTGCAAGCTGTTTTTTACGGAATGATGCGTATCCTTTCTGGAAAATACAAAACCTGCCTGGTGGTTGCTCACGCGAAGATGAGCGAAGGAGCGCAGAATGTAATTGCCAATGCAATGTTTGACCCGTTTTTTCAGCGCGCGCTCGGATTGGATGAGACCATTGCAGGAGCGATGCAGGCGCGTGTTTATCTTGAGCGGTATGGTATTAGTGAAGAGAAAATGGCATTAGCCGCGGCAAAGGCGCTCAGTCAGGCTGAGAAAAACGCTCTGGTTTTTCGCGGAAGAAAAACCACAAAAGAGGATGTGCTTAATTCAAGGATGCTTGCAAGCCCGCTTCATGAGCTTGAGGTGTTTGCGCCAGCGGACGGAGCCTGCGCGCTGATGCTAGCTACTGAATCAGTTGCGAAAAAATGGACAAGCTCTCCGGTCTGGCTCAAAGGCGCAGGGGTTTCAATGGACAGGTATTATCTTGGGGACAGGGATTTGGCAGAGGCGCGTGCTTTAACTGAAGCCGCGAGCAAGGCATATAAAATGGCGGACATAATCAATCCAGCGAGTGAAATTGATTTAGTTGAGCTTTCAGATTATTTCAGCTATCAATTGCTCCAGTATCCAGAAGCGCTTGGTCTATGCGGAGCTGGAGAGGGGGCAAGTTTGATTGAATCTGGAAAAGCTGATGCGGATGGTGAACAGCCGGTTAATCCTTCAGGAGGGGTTTTAGGAGGAAATCCTTTGTGCGTTTCTGGTTTGAACAGAGTGATTGAGGCAACGAAACAAATTCGCAGAGAAGCTGGAAAATGCCAGGTGAGAAAACAGGTTAAGACTGCTCTGGCGCAGGGGTCTTATGGACCCTGTGGTCAGAATCAATGCGTGATGATATTAAGCGCGATTTAGCTTTGTGAAGACGAGAGTAAAATGGCAAGAAGGGCAGGAATAATAGGAACCGGGCAGACATATCATAAGTCCAAGCGCCGGGATGTGAACATTGTGGAGTTGATTTATGAGGCGGTAAGCTCGTGTCTCAAGGATGCGGAGCTGGACATTGCGGATATAGATGCTGTGATTATCGGCAATATGGAGCATTTTGAAGGGGTGTATAACGCGGACCTTTGGGCAGTGGATGGCACAGGCGCATTCGGAAAGCACGCAATAAAAATCACAACAGGAGGGACAACCGGCGCATCAGTTGCGCACGCAGGATTTTATCATATTGCAAGCGGGATGTTTGAGGCCGTGCTCTGCATCGGCTGGGAAAAACAATCAGATGGAGACACCACAGCCGGGCTAATTTTTCAGTCCGATCCGCTTTTTGAGCGAGCAACAATGTCTGGCGCGATTGGAACCTTTGCGCTTGCGGCAAGCGAATATATGAACAAATTCGGCATCACTGAAGAGCAGGCGGCAAAGGTTGCGGTGAAAAATCGTGGAAACGCTTTGAAAAATCCTTATGCGCATCTTAGAAAGGCAATCACGGTTGAGGATGTTCTCAGGTCAACGCCGCTCGCTTATCCGATCAAGTTGCTGGATATGTGCCCAACCTCTGACGGGGCATGCGCCATTATTGTGGCGAGTGAGGAATTTGCCCGGAAGAAAAGTCCAAACAAACCCGCATGGTTCAAGGCGCTTGCCACTCGCCACGACCAGCCGTTTAACTCGGATTTGCCTCTGCTAATCAATATGAGAAGTTTGCAAAGCGCGGCAAAAGAGGCTTACGCTCAAGCTGGCATTATAAATCCGCTCAAGGAGATAGATGTTGCAGAGATTTATGAACCGTGCACATTTGCGGAGTTAAGCTGGTATGAGGCGCTTGGGTTCTGCGAGTTAGGCGGAGGCGGAAGACTGATGGACTCCGGAGCAACAGAGATGTCTGGCGAGCTTCCAGTCAATCCTTCTGGAGGGGTCATCTCAACCAATTGCATTGGCGCAACCGCTTTGATCAGGGTTGCTGAAGCCGCAATGCAGGTGATGGGCAAGGCTGGAGAGCATCAGGTTCCTGGCGCAAAAATCGCACTTGCCACAGGCTTTGGCGGAAGCTTCTGGACAGAAATAACAATTCTGGAAGGGGATTGATATGCCTGAAACGGGAATAGAATTACTGGAGATAAAATGCCCTGCGAACTATCCCTATAATTATTCTGCGGGAAAGTTATTGAGCTTCTTTTTCCGGGCGTTGCGGGATGAGAAGAAAATTTATGGCAGGAAGTGCTCAAGATGCGGTAAGGTTTATATTCCGCCCAGACCTGCGTGCGGTCCGTGCTTTGCTCCAACCAATGAATGGGTGGAGGTTGGACCGGAGGGGATTCTGGAATGCTTCACTGTGGTTTATTTCAGCTTTCTGGACCCGATGACCGGGAAGAAGAGGCCTGTGCCTTATGGTTATGGTTTGATCAAGCTGGATAACGCGAGCACTCGCATCCAGCATTTTCTCTCTGAGAGTGACCCGAAAAAGCTGAAGGTCGGGATGCGCGTGACCGCGGTTTTCAATGAGGAGCGCGAGGGAAAGTTGAGTGATATAAAATGGTTCAAGCCAGTGGGATAGAACATTTTTCCATCCCTCTTGAGGGGGGAGGGTAAGGGTGGGGGTGATTTGAAAAAGAGATTGATCATAAGGGCTTAAGCCCTTCTTCCTTTCAATGGAAAATTAGAGAATAAAATGGAGTGAAGCATTGAAGCAAAGAGATGAAATACTGATTTTCAAGCAGACCTTGCAGGTGCCTTATAATTATTCTGCGGGAGCGGTAGTGAGCAGATTTTTGCTTGCTCTTCGGGATGAGAAGAAAATTCTCGGGATCAAATGCCCTAAATGTCAGATAGTTTATGTCCCGCCGCGTGTGACCTGCGGAAGATGTTTCTCGCGAATGAGCGATTGGGTTGAGCTTTCTGGCAGAGGCAGGCTTGAGAGCTTTACCGTGGTTAATTATTCTGAGTCAACACATCCAGTAAAAGCGCCTTTTATTCTAGGCGCGATCAAACTTGAAGGAGCGGACACAGGCTTGACACATTTGATTGGAGAGGCTAAAGAGCAGGACTTGAAGATCGGCGCAATCTTGGAGCCGGTTTTTCAGGAGCATAGAATTGGGCATATTCTGGACATAAAGTATTTTCGGCTTTGTCGGGACTAAAGGTCCCCGCACAAAAAGGAAGAAGAAAAATAAATTGTGCGCAGGCAAGAATGCCTGCGTCACGGAAGGAGACGAAAATGGCAGAGACATTTTACACAAAGGAGCAATTGGCGTTGCGGGAGAAGTATCGGGCGCTGGTCAAGGAGCACATAATTCCGCGTGTGCGGGAGATTGATGAAAAGGACCGTATTCCCAGGGACTTGATTGAGAAGCTGACCAAGGAGCCTTTTCATCTGCCAGCGCTGTCTGTGCCAAAGAAATTCGGTGGTCAAGAGATGGGGAAGGTTGAGGTGTGCATTATTGCGGAGGAGATAGGATATGGATGTCCAGCGTTGATTCCGTTTCTGGAGATAGCCCAGCTTTACACTTATGTGATTAAACTGGGCGGGACAGAGGAACAGCAAAAGCGGTTTTTAACAAGAATAGCGAGTGGCGAGGTTGGCTGTTATGCTCTCACGGACGAGGCTTCTGGCTCGGACCCTGCGAGTATGAAAGCCACTGCGACCAAGACTGAAAACGGCTTTTTGCTCAACGGACGCAAGCGCCTGATCTCGTATGCGGATTTTTCGGATATTTTTGCGCTATTTGCGAATGAGGAGCCTGGTTCAGGCGGAAAAGGGATCAGCGCTTTTATTGTAGATAAAGGCACGCCAGGGCTTAAGCTGGACAAGCACAATGTATTATCTGGCTTAAAGGGTCATCGGGCTTATGAGTTGAAGATGGAGAATTTATTTGTGCCGTTTGAGAATCGTATAGGAGCCAAGGGAGAGGGATTAAAAATCGCTTTGAAGGTGCTGAGCAATACGCGGATCAGCTTGAGCTTTGGGCATATTGGTCTTGCGCGTGCGGCTCTGGAATGCGCCATTAAGTTTGCCAAGGAGCGCGTTATTGCTGGAACACCTATTTACAGACATCAGGGAATTTCTTTCCCGGTCGCGGAGATCGCGTCTGAGATTGACGCGGCAAGGCTTATGGCGTATCGCGCCGCGGTCTTGAGCGAGCGCGGGGTTGACCATCGCAAGGAAACGAGTATGGCAAAGATGCTTGCTGGGAGAGTAATGCTTAGGGCAGTGGAGCAGGCAAACCTCATCCTGGGCGGATATGGCAGTGATGTGGAGTTTCCGGTTGAACGGCATCTCCGGGATGCGTTCGCATGGATTGCGGCGCAGGGCACACCTGAAATTCATCGCGTAATCGTGGCAAGGGAGATTTTCGGAAAGTAATAGAATAGCGAACAAGCTCGCTCTCACAATTATCGCGACTAAAGCCGTTCGCACGAAAATGTGCGCAGACAAGATTGTCTGCGCCACGAATATAATTAAGGAGTATTGAAGAGCGAAGATGAAGAAGGAGTTTGATGTATTTTTCAAAGCCCGGTCTGTAGTAATCATCGGGCTTTCTCCTAATCCGGGCAACCTGGGCAGAAACATTATCGCGAATTCCAGGAGATGGGGCTATGAAGGGAAATTTTTTGGGGTCAGCCCGAGTCCGGGGGAGAATGATGGTGTAGCTATTTTCAAATCGCTGGATTGTCTGCCAGAAAAGCCGGAGCTGGCTGTGGTGTTCACAAAAGCGAATTTAGTGCCTGAAATTTTGCTGGACTGCGCCAGATATGGGCTCAGGCATATTGCGGTTAGTTCAGCTGGTTTTGAGGAAACTGGAAAGGCAGAGGGGATTGAACTTGCTGAAAAGATAAAAAAAATCTGCAGAGAAAAAGGTCTTTATCTGGTTGGTCCTAATGGAATAGCCACTGCCAATACCCAGAATGGCTTATGCTTATCATTTATGCCGCTTGATAAGCCAGCGAAGGGACGGATTGCGTTCATCACTCAAAGCGGTGGTATTGGAACTGGAATGGCGACCCGTATGAAGAATGATGGATTTCCGCTTGGGAAATTTGTAAGTCTGGGCAATAAGACAGTATTGGACGAGATTGATTTTCTTGAGTACTTTGCCTATGACTCTGACACAGATATTATCTGCTTTTTCCTTGAAGACCTTCGCCGTGCGCGTGAGTTTATAGAACTCGCTAAAACCATAAATAAGCCGATCATCATCTACAAGGCGAATAATACTCCGTATGGTGCGTTTGCGGCAAGCACTCATACAGGGGCGCTAAAGAATGATGAGGCTGTGATGGATGGAGCGTTCCGTCAGGCTGGAATTATTCGCGCGTATTCTGTCTCAGAGCTAATAAACCTTGGACGCGCGTTTTTGATGCCTCCAATGAAAGGCAACCGTCTTCTTATTATTTCGCCAAGCGGAGGGATGGCGGTTATTATGTCAGACCTTGCGTATAAATATGGTTTTGAGCTTCCGCCCATTCCGCAAGACATTTCTGAGAAATACTCGGCATTTCGCAGGGCAGGCATAATTGATTTCAAGAATCCAGTGGACTTTGGAGATATTTACAGCGCGGAGGTTCAAAGAAATTGTCTGCGAGAGCTTCTTGCAAGAGATGATTTTGATGGTTTAGCAACCGCGTATATATATCGTGACCCGGAAACACTCAAGCATTTTAAAACTCTGGGACAACTCCAACGCGACCTGGTAGCTGAGTTCAATGAGACCATTGAGACCATTCATAAGCCAGTGGGGCTGATGATGACTGTGCCGTATCGCTACAAGGAAGAGCTTTTTGCCAGGTCCAAATATCCGATTTATGATAGCCCAGAAGAAGTGGTATATGTGCTGGCGAGGATGAGGGATTATTTTCTTAGAAGGCGCAAATGAATTGGCTCGCACATTAAAAGCGGTGCGCAGGCAAGAGCGCCTGCGCCACGAATAAGAGGAGGAGAAAAGTGGATTTTGGACTGAATGAAGACCAATTGATGTTAAAGGAAGAGGTCCGGAAATTTTGCGAGAGCGAGCTTGTGCCCAAGGCAAGGGATATTGACGAGACACAGGAATTTCCGTGGGATGTGTATAAAAAAGCAGGTGAACTCGGATATATTGGTCCATATCTTCCTCCTGAATATGGAGGCTCAGGTGGAGACCTGTTCACAAAGGCAATAATTTATGAGGAATTTGTCCGGGCGTGTTTTGGATTTAATCTTTCAGTGAACGCCGCAGATTTACTTTTTGCCAATAATGTCTTCAGGCATGGCAGTGAGGAGCAGAAGAAGAAGTATCTGCCACCAATCTGCAGGGGAGAGGTTCTTGCCAGTTGGGCGTTGACAGAGCCCGGAGCAGGTTCTGACGCTCTCGGGATCAAATCTAGCTGTGTAAGAGATGGGAATTATTTTGTCCTGAATGGCTCCAAGACCTTTATCACAAATGCGCCAGTGGCTGAATATATGATTGTGATTACTCGGGAGCCGGGCTCTAGGAAAATGGATGGAGGAACCGCGTTTATTCTGGAGCGAGGGATGAAGGGCTTGAGCACGGGTCCAAAGATGGACAAGATGGGTGGAAGATGCTCTCCGACTGGAGAGATTTTTATGGAGGACCTGCGTGTTCATAAAGACCAGGTATTGGGCGAGCCAGGAAGGGCGTTTCATCAGATGTTTGCATCGCTTGATGTTGAGCGTGCGCTCACTCCATTTAGCAGTATTGGCATTGCTCAAGCCGCGCTGGAGGTTGCAACCAGATATGCCAGGGAGCGGATGCAGTTTGGAAAAGCTATTGGAGAGTATCAATTGATTCAGGAGAAGCTCGCGAGAATTGCTACTGGAGTTGAGCTTGCGAGAACCTATGCTTACAAAGTGGTCTGGATGGTGATGAGCGGAAAAAAAGTGACCAAAGAAGCCGCAATGATAAAGTATTATGCAAGCAGAATGGTTCAGCGCGCGGTGCACGATGCGCTTCAGGTCTTTGGCGGATATGGATATATGAAGGAATATCCGATTGAGAGATATTACAGGGATGCGAGACTGCTGGAGATTGGCGCAGGAACAACAGAAATTCAAAAGCTGATCATTGCGAGAGAGATTTTGAGGGAGACAAAATAGAAACGAGTTAGCGAATTCCGAACAAGGATATAGGGATGTCTGAGCTAAAAGATAAAGTGATAATTACAGTGGCTCCCACTGGCTCTATACCAACGCGCAAGGACACGCCATATCTTCCCATTACTGCGGAGGAGGTGGCAGAGGAGACCAGAAGAAGTTATGACGCAGGCGCAAGCGTGGTTCATCTTCACGCGCGGAATCCTGAGACCGGAGAGCCTACTTCTGACCTGGATGTTTTCCGAAGCTATCTTGAAGAGATAAAAAAGCGCTGTCCAATCATCACGCAAATAACCACTGGCGGAGGAGCAACCACTCTGGGCTTGGGACCAGAGGCTAGGCTCAGGGCAGTTGAGGAATTAAAGCCAGACTCGGCGTCTCTTAATGCTGGTTCAATGAATTTTGGAAGGAAGCTGTTTCCAAATCCGCCTGATGTGATGGAATTGTTTGCGAAACGGATGAAGGAATTGAAGGTCAAGCCAGAGTTTGAAATTTATGACCTGGGAATGATCAATAATGTAATTCAGTGGATCATTAAGCCCGGACTCGCAGACCCTCCGTATCGGTTCTCGTTTGTGATGGGAGTGCTTGGCGGAATTCAGCCATCGCTCAGGAACCTGGCTATTCTCATCCAAGACCTTCCGGAAAATTCCACCTTCCAGGTAATCGGGATTGGAAGGCACCAGCTCAGTCTTGGCGCGGCTGGTGTAAGCGCTGGAGGTGGACTGCGAGTGGGATTTGAGGACAACATTTATTTGAAAAGAGGTGTTCTTGCAAAGTCCAACGCAGAGCTGGTTTCATCCGCAGTCAAGATTATAGAGGGAATGGGCAAAGAGGTGGCGAGCGTAGAGGAAGCGAGAAGGATTATTGGCATTTAAGAGTAAAGGGGAGCGAGGCATTGCTCTTTTTTATTAGCGCGGTTAAGAGCCAGCGCACTTAGGAGGCAAAATGGAGATTATACTTGGAAAGAGTATAGATGAGCTTGAGATTGGGATGAGTGCGGAGCAGAGCAAGACCATTACAGAGACGGATGTTATGCTGTATGCAGGCATCACCGGGGATTTTAATCCTGTGCACATAAACGAGGAGTATGCTAAGACCACCCGGTTTGGCGGAAGGATTGCGCACGGTGGTCTGGCAGAGGGACTGATTGCGCCTGTGATCGGGATGAAGCTTCCGGGACCAGGGACCATTGCTCTTGAGCGCACGGTTCGCTTTAAGGCTCCAGTCCATTTCGGAGACACCATCACTGCGAAAGCCACGGTTGCGGAGAAGATTCCCGAAAAGAACATCGTGGTGCTGAAATGTGAGTGGAGGAATCAGCGGGGAGAGCTGGTGATGGAGGGAACAGTGAAGGTTCTGCCTCCGAAGAAATTGTAATCTGAGACATATATGGTTTCCCTGGCTTGATTTTTAGAATGGGATCTGTTCGGTGTTGGTGGTCACCACCACGGTCCCAGGATCGCTGGTCTGTCCGCCGATGATATAGAGGAACGAATTTGCTGAGATGGTTGCGTGATACGCCCTTGGGATAAGAAGATTAACGGAGGAGTCTGACCATTGGGAGATGACATTTCCAGTTACCGCGTCAATAGTATTCCGTTTGATTTTATTGCTGATAGTGTTGGGACTGATCCCGGAGATGGCGTAGATAAATCCGTTCACGATCTCCAGGGGAGCGCCATATCGGTTGGCGGAAAGGTCGTCCACTGCCAGAGTGGTCCAGTTGGTCAAAGCTCCGTCCGACGAGTTCATCTTGGCGCCTCCCACTTCCTTGATCCCAGCGCCGTTCCATCCTCCTCCAGCGTAAAGATAAACCGTGGTATTGTTGGTGATGCCGGGATGATTCTTATTGGTTGCCGCGGCAAAGCCATAAACAGCACGGCTACTAGGCATTGAATTTGCCTCCAAAACAAATCCCGCAAGAGAGCCATCGCTATTAACTCGGGACTTTTCCACCGAGGCATAATAAGTGCCTGGGGGGCTGAATCCTCCGGGAACATAAATATAGGTTGTGTTTCCCCAGGATACATTTATCCCGGTGATGCCCCATCTGGCGTTGACTAAAGTTTGTGGTAGAGTCTCCCATTTGCCCAGGTTTCCTCGCTCAATCGTGGTCAGCTTTCCCGGGGCAGGCTTGATCAAGCCATTGCCCGGAGTGGTGGCTCCCTCTGCCAGACCTATGTCCGCAAACCGGGTGGAGTAAAGACCGGTGCGGATGATGTGAGTATTTCCAGAGGCAGTCCCGCGATAAACATTATAGCTCAGAGCGCCTTTAACCTCGCTCCATTCCAGAACCACTGCGTTCTGCGTCCCAGTCAGGGTCACGCTCGCTTCTGTTGGCAGGCTAGTCCAGCGGTCTCCCACTGCGCAGACCGAGTAATAATAAGTCCCGTTAACCATTGTCCCAGAGGCAAAGGTCTGAGCAGACAGCGTCAAACTAGCGGGACCCGCCTGGGTTATTGTAGCAAGTCCCGTATCCTGAAATGTCTGGTCTATAATTTTTCCCTTGATCAGATAGGTGTTAACCGTGTCGCCTACAGAGGGGCTCCGGTAGAGATTATAGTAAAGAATTTCTATCCCGCTCGTGTCTGACCAGGCAAGGTCAACTGCCTGAGACCCGGAAACCGTGGCGCAGGATTTACCAGAAGGAGCTAGCTCTCCGTTCACTGTGACTGCAGAAACCCGATAACACCACAAGCCAGGCGCAAGGGTTCCTCCAGCCGCGCTCGGGGTAGCGGTCAAAGCCGCAGTCATAGTCCGGGTGATAAAAATTCCTGCGCCAGTGTCTGTGTAGGAATTGCTCGCACTCTCCGCAAGCCGGTGCTCATACCCAGCTCTGCCATTCGGGTCCTCAACCCGATAAACATAATACTTGGTCGCGCCAGCCACCGCATCCCAGGTGAGCGAAACCGAACCCGCAGTGTCCGCATACACCGTAACCGGATTGCTCGCCAAGCCCTCCCCAAAAGCCATCTCGGCTGAAACTTTATAAACATAAGTCCCTTTTGCAATCGTGCCTCCTCCAGGATTGAAAGTGGCGACCAGGTTTGTAGGCGCAGTTGCTGTGGTGAGCAGTCGCGCTCTTTCCACTGAATTATAAGCAGTATTTCCGTCCAAGGTTCCGCCTCCGATAGCATACAAGTATGGAGTGCCGTCTGATGCTTTGAAGGTAACAAGCGCCAAGCCGGTCCTCGGGGTCTGCAAAGGTCGGGTTAGCTTCCATTCACTCAATGCCCCGAATAGACTGGAAGAAGTGTATTCTACATTCTTGAATATGCGCTTTCCGTCATCTCCGCCAGCCACATAAATGAACCGGTTCCCCAGGTCGTCCTCCACCATCTTTGCGGAATGCAATCTTCTGCCAAAAGTCAATGGTCTGGAGCTATCCACAAAATCCCCTACATCCCCAAGCTTGCCTTCCGCAGAAGTGCCGAATTTCAGGCTGGCGAACGAGTCATATTGTCCATCCGGATTCACAACAGTCACCACATAGATGCCTTTGGAAAAACTTCCGCCCGGTATATTCAGAACAATACTCACTGTGCTCGCGGATTGAACCGAGACAGGGTTTGCAAACAAGGTGGCGGAATTATTGCTCAAATATACCTGGAGATTAACCGTGGCGCCGTTGATGACATCAGAAGGAACAAAATATCTTCCGGTGATAGTCACAAGCCCTCCTCCTGCCGAGGTTAAGATCGTTGGCTGGAGCTCATCAATGATCGGCGCAGGATTGTCCGAAACCAAATATCCGTTGAACAGGGACCCGGAAAGTCCGTCCGGATTGATCACGGTAACATCCATAGGTCCCGGACTCAGTCCAGCTGGGACAGTTGCTGTTAATGTATGAGAATCTATGTAAAGCACATTCTTCGCGTAAGTGCCTCCTGCAAGAAGGTCTCCGATCACTACTTGCGGAACCGGGATAAAATCCGAGCCAATGATAGTGATTTGAGTGTCCTGCTGGTTCCATCCGGAGGTAGGCCAGACCGAGGTCACGCTCGGGGGAGGGACATCCGTGATGGTAAATGCAAGAACTTTGGAAACCACGGTTGCGCCCATCTGCAGATAGAGGTCATAAGGAACTACATCTGGCATCCCGCCCATTGGAACCGTGCCAGTGATGGTGGTTGAGTCCACAAATGAGAGATTGGTAAGGTTATAGCTCAAGCCAGAAATAGAGTGGTGAAGCCAAGCTCCTCCCGGAGCAGTGAAGAGTGTGCCTTTGATCGTGACATTGGTGTCTTCCCCGAACCAGCCATAAGCCGGGATGATCTGGAGAATGGTGGGACAGCCCTCATCAATAAGCCCATAACCCGGCTCCCCCGGACACTGGTTATCCACTCCGTCGCAGAGCTCCGGAGCGCCCGGATAGACATTGGGATTCCAGTCATCGCAGTCCGCGCCAGTATTGTCCAAAAACAAATCTATGCAAATCTCCAGACCATCTCCGTCATTGTCCACGCAGGAATAAAAGCCATCCCATTTGCCGGGATCAGCATCATTGTAGTCAGGACCGAGAATGGTCAGATACTGATTACAACCCACATATAGACCGTCCAGGTCCTGGTCCTGGCAGGAAGAACATTTTGTCCAGTTATTAGGGTCCGAATCGTCGCAGTCCGGTCCCAGGGAACAATTCTCGCCATAACCATCCTGATCCGAGTCTATGCAGACCGAGCTAAGACTGAATCCGCCCGATTCCTCAGGCTTGCACCCGCCCAAGATCAAAGCGAGAAATAAAACGCACATTATCCCGATGAGTGTGGCGTTCTTTTTCATTTTACTCGCCTCCTTCAATTCTGAAACCATCTGCCATAAGTTCCTTCCTTAAAACCTTGAAATCCTTTCTCCATCAAAGCCATTATCCTCTTTACATCAGGGCTTTACGATATTCGCTGGTTTCGGCTTCCACGCGCTCTTATCTCCCAGCTGACCCTCACCGTTATTCCCCCAGCAATACATATAACCGGATTTACGCGCGCAGTTATGATAAAATCCCGCGGTAATTGCTGACCAGCCAGTTCCTGCCACCATAGTCGGAACATTCTTGTCAACTATGGTTCCGTCTCCAATCTGGAAAATTGTATTACTTCCCCAGCACCAGATTGATTTGTTGGTTTTTCTCGCGCAAGTATGAAGCAATCCAGCAGAGACATTCGCCCAGCTCAATTCAGTCCCGACCTGAACCGGCGAGGTTTTATTGACCACACTAGCGTCTCCAAGCTGGCCATGAGAATTGTATCCCCAGCACCAGAGAGACTTGTCCATCTTAATCGCGCAGGTATGATAACCACCCGCGGATAGAGCGTTCCATGTCTGCTCAGCTCCTACCTGGGTGGGAACATTCCGATTCGCGGTATCACCCAGTCCCAGTTCTCCGTCCCAATTGTATCCCCAGCACCAGAGCGTATGGTCTTTCTGAATTCCGCAACTATGTCCATACCCGCCAGCTACTGCCAGCCAGCCCGTGGTATCAGCTGGCAAAACCTGCACCGGAGCGCTCTTATTCGCAGTGGTTCCGTCTCCCAATTCTCCATAAACATTCGCCCCCCAGCACCAGAGCGTCCCATTAGTCTTAATCCCGCAAGCATGATACCAGCCAGCGCCGAGCTTATTCCAGCTCTTCTCCAGCCCCACACGCACAGGAGCATTGGTGTCAGTGGTGGTTCCAATTCCAAGCTGACCATAACTATTATCCCCCCAGCACCAGAGACTTTTGTCAGTCTTGGTTGCGCAGGAAAAGACCGCACCGAGCCCTAGGAGTTTCCAGTTAGTCGCCTTTCCTAGCCGAACAGGCTTTAACTTATTGGTGTTGCTATTCACTCCCAGTTGACCGTTCTGGTTGGCTCCCCAGCACCAGAGCGTGCCATCTGTCTTCTTTCCGCAGGTATGATAACCCCCTGCAGATAATGTCTTCCAGCCAGTTACCCGATTCTTGGTCGGCTTTACCTTGTGCCCAGCCTTGCCATATCCGATCTGACCATATTCATTATTTCCAAAGCAATAAAGATACCCGCTTTTATTCAGAGCGCATGTGTGCCATTTTCCCGTGGTTACGCTTTTCCAGTTGGTCTCGGTACCGACCCGGAACGGGGTATAGTGATCAATTAAGCTTTTATCCCCGACCTGCGCCCAGTAATTGTCCCCCCAGCACAAAAGAGAGCCCGTAGTCTTAACCGCGCAGGTATGGGAACGGTCCCCAGCGCTAACCATTGCCCAATCCAGAGTGCCACTAATCAGAACCGGAGAGGTTTTGTCCTCAGTAGTTCCGTCCCCTAGTTGCCCGCTATAATTGTCTCCCCAGCACAAAAGAGAAAAATCCGTCATAGTTCCGCAACTGAAATATCTGCCGGATGCTACAGTGGACCATGTGTTTAAAACTCCCACCTGGGTTGGGATGTTTTTGCTGATCTTACTCCCATCCCCCAGTTCTCCGTCATTGTTGTCCCCCCAGCAATAAAGTGTGCCATTAGTTTGAATCGCGCAAGTGTGGCTATAACCTGCGCTCACTAAAGCCCATGTATTCAAACCGCCCACCTGAGTCGGAGCCTTCTTATTGGTGTTGGTGCCGTCTCCTAGCTGACCTGCATTATTATTACCGAAGCACCAGAGCGTGCCCGTATTCTTAAGCGCACAGGTGTGCCACCCTCCAGCAGAAATCGACACCCAGTTTGTGTCCGCGCCTAAAAGCGTAGGAGCGAACTTGTCCGCAGTAGTGCCATCTCCAAGTTGTCCGTAATAATTATTCCCCCAGCAATAAAGTGTTCCTGTGGTCTTGAGCGCACAGGTATGCTGAAGTCCTGCTGAGACCTGTGCCCAGTCCTTATCCGCATTAACCTTGAGAGGCTTAGCGTTGAACAGCGGACCCGCAACCCCCAGTTGACCCGTGTCATTTACCCCCCAGCACCACAGCGTCTTGTCCTTGGCAACCGCGCAGGTATGAAACTCGCCCGCAGACACTTGCAACCAAGGACCACTCGTGGCATAAGATGCGTCCCAATCTTCTCCCGGGGAATCAGCCTTGGAAATTGACTCCTCTGGAAAAGAACCGTCCTCACCTCCACAGCCATAAATGCTTATACCTAGAACAACCCCCAGGAAAACGAACTTGGCTAAATAATTCTTCATTTTCCCCCTCCAGCTTTTTAATTTCTATTTTTTATTATAATACAACTTCATAATTGCAAAGTCAAACAATCAGCGATTATAAATCCTGCAAAGCTCTCTCATCTTCTCAGCTAACCCCTCGCTTATCTGCTCAGCTAAAACTCGCCATTCCCAGTTCCCATCCGGAACCGAGGGGATGTTCATCCGAGCATTTTCACCCAAGCCAAGAATATCCTGCATCGGCATCATCGCCACATTAGCAACACTCATCATCGCTAACCGAATAAGCACCCAATTCACCTCCTCTACGCTGACATCCCTTCCCAGATACCTGCAAAACCGCTCCCGCTCAGCCTCTACCGCCTCTTTCTCAAACCATCCACGCGCAGTGTTATTATCGTGAGTCCCTGTGTAAAGTATGCAATTATGAATATGATTATGAGGCGCATACGGATTGGTCCCTATATCCTCTGTAAATGCAAACAAAAGAACCTTCATCCCCGGAAAACCATAGTCCCGGATGATATTCCGAACCTCATCCGAAATAATACCCAGGTCCTCTGCTATCAATGCTGAATTCATAAACCGCTCCTTTAGCCGCTCAAAAAATTCCCTCCCAGGTCCCCTCTCCCACCTTCCATTCACAGCAGTCTTCTCTCCATAAGGTATCTCCCAGTAATCCACAAAACCCCGAAAATGGTCCAGCCTTAAATAATCAAACAATCTCAGGTTATGACCAACTCGCTTAAGCCACCAGTCAAAGCCGGTTTCCCGATGCCTATTCCAGTCATAAACAGGATTGCCCCAGAGCTGACCAGTTGCGCTAAAATAATCAGGCGGAACACCAGAAACCACCACTGGCTTCTTCTCAGAATCTAACTTAAACAAATCCGGATGAGACCAGACCTCCGCACTTTCATAATTCAAATAGATCGGAAGGTCTCCAATGACCTTAACCCCTCTCTGCCTGCAATAATCCTTAAGCGAAAACCATTGCGAAAAAAATTGCCATTGCAAAAATTGCTCCTTGTCTATCTCCTCCTTTAACTGCTCCTGAAATTTATCCACCACTCCAGGCTTTCTGTCTCGCAACTCTGCTGACCAATCCCTCCAGCTCTTTGCAGGAAACAATTTCTTCAGAGATTCAAATAACGCATAATCTAAAAGCCAATACTTGTTCTCCGCGCAAAATTGCTCATAACCATCTCTCTGAGATACCCTCTTGAAATGCTCATAAGCCCGCTTAAACAATTCCTCCCTTTCCAGATGAACCCGCGAGTAATCAACCCTGCTTGTCCTGTCTTCTCGCAAAATGCTTAAATCATCCTTATTCAAAAATCCATCACTCACAAGAAATTCCGGACTGAGCAGAATGGTATTCCCTGCAAATGGCGACGGGCTGTTATAAGGACAATTGCCATATTCAGGTCTTGTAGGATTTAGCGGAAGAACCTGCCAGTATTTGAACCCAGATGAAGCAAGAAAATCCACAAACTGATAAGCAGATGGCCCTAAATCTCCGATCCCGTAAACGCCCGGCAAACTGCTAATATGCAAAACAATTCCAGCTCCTCGCTCCATCATCCACTCTATCTTATCATATTTTCAGGAAAACTTTCCAAAATTACAGTAATAGCATACTTTCCGCATTCTGCATTTAGCCATGCCGCATAAACACTTAAACCTTCAGAAAGATAAATTCTCGCACAGATCAGGAACAATCCCCTGGACAGCTATAGGGGTCCTCTACGCCCGGGGTGCAGATTCCATCTCCGCAAAAACCGCAATCCGAATAACAGTTATCAGGGCTCTCGCCAGCTGTGCAGTAACCATCTCCGCAAAACCCTTGACAATCCTCTGGGCAATTATTCGGGTTTTCAACTGCTGTACAAAATCCATCTCCGCAATAGCCGCAATCTGAATAACAGTTTTCAGCATCTTCACCCTGCGTGCAGAGACCATCTCCACAAACACTTGGACAATCCTGATTGCAGTTGCCAGGATTCTCTCCGCCAGCCGCAGTGCAGATTCTATCTCCGCAGAAACCACAATCATCATAACAGGAGTCTGGGTCCTCGCCCTGGGTGCAGAGACCATCTCCACAAACACTCGGACAATCCTGATTACATGTAGCGGGATTTTCCCCTCCAGCCTCTGTGCAGATTCCATCTCCGCAAGAACCGCAATCCGAATAACAGTTATCAGCGGACTCTCCGGCCGTGCAGAGGTCATCTCCACAAACGCTTGGACAATCCCCAGGGCAATTTGCCGGGTTCTCAATCCCCTCGCATCGGGCATCACCGCAGGTGGATGCAAGGTCCTCCCCACTGCAATCCTGGTCTATCCCGTCATCAGGGATTTCAGTGGCTCCGGGATATACAGTTGGGTCTTCATCATTACAATCTATATCTTCGTTAGCTGAATTACAAATCTCATTGTAGCTGTCTCCATCATTATCAATCCCAATATCCCAGGTATATACCGCAGGCGTTTTGTCAGCTTTGCCTGTGCTGTCTATGGCTTTAACCTTAAATGTATGCTCACCTTCACTCAATCCGCTATAAGCCTTTCCAGTCTTGCATTTCTTCCAGTCACCATCATCAAGTTTGCACTGGAAAGTGCAAGGCGGATTATTACACTTGAACTTAAAACTAGCCGTGGTAGTGTCCGAGCACAGCGGAGGCAAAGCAGTTATTGTGGTCTGAAGCCCCTTTGCATAACTTTCAGTGCTGTCAAAGCCGGAATAGTCCTCGCTCAGCCCCAGAACCGGTTTTATTTCTCTGGAATCCTCTCCCCCACATCTGGATAGAACAAAGAAGATGAATACAGAAAGAAAAATAATCCACAAAACGCTAAAACCTTCTTTGAACCTTCTCATTTCCTTCCTCCTGTTTTACATCTTTTCTCTTTTACCATCTTCAATCAGACTATGGCTAACCGAAGTTCAATAACTGATAAATTTGTCTGTACCAGATGCCCTGAACCCATTCTCCTCCTTCTTTTATCTTGCTTAAAAAATATTATTTGTCAAGAAAAAACAAGGGAGCTCATGTCAACTATTTTGTGTCAGGCAATATATCGTGGCTCGCCTCCTCAAAAAATCTCTCCAGCAAACCGGTTAAATTCCTTAACAGCTTCATCTATGTTTGTAATTAACTAAAGCATAGGGCACCTACTCTGGGTTTGGTTTTTTCCATTCTCATTGGAACTATACCCAATATTTTACCTCTGACACAAAAAATTTTACACTACAGGTCGCGACTTTGCTAGGAAATGCAAGCCTCCTGTCAGCCTGACAGGATTGCTCGCGTAAGGGGGACACTAGTGTCCTTTTAAGAAGAGGGTTAAGGGACTAAGTCCCTTAGGTCAAGGGTGAAAACCCTTGGGTGCAGGGTTACGACCCTGCTTGTTCCGTGAGCCCGAACAGGCTAGCCTGTTTTTTTTTAAAAAATCGGGTCAAGGGACTCTGTCCCTTGGGTGCAGGGTTAGGACCCTGCTTGTTCGGTATGGAGGAACCAATTTTTCGGTTTGCCTGAAAAGCCTGATGAAAAAGGAATCGGGTCAAGGGACTCTGTCCCTTGGGTGCATGGTTACGACCCTGCTTGTTCCGTGAGCCCGAACAGGTTAGCCTGTCTTTTTTTAAAAAATCGGGTCAATGGACTCTGTCCCTTGGGTGCAGGTGAAAACCTGCCGAACCCTGACCCTAAAAATCGGGTGCAGGGTTACAACCCTGCCAAAGACCAATTCTATCAATGCCGGGGGCTGGTAATTAGCAGGTTTGCAAATATAGGACTGCAGGCACTCTTGCGAGGGGGGCAGGCACTCCTGCCTGCCATTCCTGCCTACCATTCCTTAATCTGCTTCTGCTGTTCCGCTTACTCCACTGTTGAAGCCCAAGACCGGAAGCGTTGACCTCCATCAAGCTTGCGCCCGAACCGCATGATGTTTTGCTGTGAACCGCTCCTGAATCTAATGGTCCTTGAGGCTTTAGCACATTGAATTGGGGTCAGATCTTTACTTTTAACTTAACCTAGCTCTGCCCGTACGGGCGCACCCGCGTGTGCGCCCCATTGTGCACCTTGGCTCTATCTTGCATCGTTGTATCTGTGAGCTTCTTGCGCCGAGGTCCCAATAACGCAAACCCAATGAGTCGCTTCTGACTTAAGTCAAAAGCGAGCAATGTTGTCATAAAAAGCTCATAAACTTTTAAAGATCAGGTGCAGGTGAAAACCTGCAAGGGCGTAGCCCTTGACAAGGGGCTTACCCCTTAACCCGTTTTTTAAAAAGAAAGGCACTGGTGCCCTGGTGTCCCAGATTCGGTGCAGGTGAAAACCTGCAAGGTCGCAGACCTTGACAAGGGACGCAGTCCCTTGACCCACTTTTTAAAAAAGAAGGACTCTGCTGTTAAAAAACCTCACTAGTCCCCCCATTAATATAGCAATTTGTCCCAAACTCAATTTTCCGCCTAAATCATTGATGCTAAAAGATAATCCCTGATTTTCGCAAAAATTCTCTAATAATTCAGACCTATTTTTCTGTTCTCTCTTGTTGAACAAAAATCGCGATTATTTCATATTATCAACCTCTTAAGCTCTAAAAGTTTTGTTCGGCGCCACTGAACAGGCTTTTCTCTCTCATTAAAAGACACTCGTGTCCTTTGAATTTTTTACACACCAGCGTTGGACTTTTTTAAAACCTAAACTGACACTTTTTTTCAACCTTGAGAAAGGATTCTCATCTAGCCTTTCTAAAAAAAGTGGTGCATGGGACACGCGTTTCCCGCGGCCTGATGACATTTGAATCCGATAAATTTCTGTTGACCATAAATGCAGATTTGGCTAAAATTGAAAAAGAGCTAATTACCGAAAACAGCCATAAAATTAAGGTCCCGGATTCCAGCGTCAAAGCCATAGAAGATTTGATCGCGCGCTTCTCCCGGAATAAAGACCAATACCGGAATCCTGCTTACAAGGAAGACCAATGCCGGATAGAGTTCATCAATCCGTTTTTTGAGGCGCTGGGATGGGACATTGCCAACAAGCAGGCTGGCAGGGCTAAAAACTCAGGATGAGCGGGTATGGGTTGACGGAGGAAGAAATAAAAATAGTAGAGAAGGTTTAAGGGTTTCAAGGTTTCGGGGTTTTAAGGAGGAAAGGTTTCAAGGTTTCGGGGTTTCAAGGAGGCAGGGTTTCAAGGGGGAAAGGTTTCAGGGAGGAAGGGTTTCAGGGTTTCAGGAGGAAGGGTTTCAGGGTTTCAAGGAGGAAAGGTTTCAGGGTTGGAAGGAGTGAAAAATGGAGAAGAAGACGGTTAATAAGTTTTGGGATTTGAATGTTTATCAGCGGGCGCGGGAATTGACGCAGGAAATATATTCGCTTACCCGAACTTTGCCTTTTTGCCGGGACTTTGGCTTGATAGATCAAATCCGGCGCGCGAGCGTTTCCGTTATGTCCAATATTGCGGAGGGATTTGAGCGGGGAACCAGGAATGAATTTATCCTGTTTCTCTATATCGCCAAAGGTTCTTGCGGAGAGGTCAGGGCGCAACTGGATGTCGCGCTTGACCAGAAATATATAGATAAAACAGTTCATCATCAACTTTATGAGAAATGCAATTTGGTCAGCGGAATGATCGGGAATTTCATATCCTATCTGAAAAAATCCAAATACTCTGGAATCAAACACAAACCTCAACTTTGAAACCTTGAAACCTTGAAACCTTGAAACCTTGAATTCTCTTCGTCCGATTATCGCGGCTAAAGCCGATCACACATTAAAGCAAAGAGATTCTTTGCGCTCTCTGCGTCTTTGCGGTGAAGATTCATTGAATTTGAATTTTGGGCAAATGCAATTCAGCCTGACAGTCAGGCGTTTCCGGATTTTTTGCGGTATATATGCTCATTGACTTTTCTGAGAAGAAGGTTTGGACCGCTGATTTTAGTTATATAATCATCAGCTCCGCATTCATTTTTTAATTTTTGCAATTCATCTTCGTTTTTGTTAGATAGCAGAATAATTACAGGTTGAGAGCGGATAGCGTTTCTCAGGATGCTGACAATTTTGTCTCCGGAGAGCGCAGGCATCATCACATCCAGGAGTATTATGTCCGGGGCAAATTCATTTATCTGGGATGTTGTTCCAATTACCTGGTCGGTTCCGCTGACAGTAAATCCAGATTTTTCCAGAGCGTGTGTAAAAAGCTGGCGCGCAACTGGGTCATCGTCAATTAAAAATACTCTGCCCTTACTCATCTTTTCCCTCCTTCCTTTGGCTTGACCAGTATCTCCACCTGATTAACAAAAGCCCTTGGGCTGAACGGTTTTGGCACAATAAACTCTGCTCCAGCTTCCTTGCATAGAGTTAAATATCTTCCGGAATCCCCTGCTGTCATCATTACCACTGGAATGGCTTTTAGCTCCGGGTCGCTTTTAATCAGCCTTAGAAGGTCCAGCCCGCTCCATTTTCCTGGAAGAAAAATATCCAGGACTATAATTTTTGGTTTTAGGGCTCTGGCTATCTCAAGCCCTTTTTCCGCGTCTTCTGCGCTCGCTACCTTCCATCCCTTTTCTGAAAAGGCATGCTCAAGAATTTTCCTTATCAGATGGTCGTCATCAATAATGATTATATGCTCATCTGCCATTTTTCATTGCCCCAGAAATCCAGAAGTAAAAGGTTGAGCCTTTTCCTAAGCCTTCACTCTCAAGCCACATACTTCCCTGATGTCCTTCCTCAATAATCCTCTTCGCGATTGGCAGTCCCAGACCCGCGCCTTGAGAGTGATGCTCCATATCCTCTACCCGATGAAATTTCTCAAAAACCTTCTCCTGATGCTCAGGCGCAATACCCATCCCCTGGTCCTTAACTGAAACCAGCGCTCCCTGGTCAACCTCTTTGCTCTCAATCCAGATTTCTTTGCCCGGCTCCGAATACTTGATTGCATTGCTCAAAAGATTGACCACAACCTGCTTAATCCGGTCTCTATCAAACCAGAGTTCTTTTCCAAAACCGGTTTTAAGATGAATCCTCATCTTTTTCTGCTCAGATTCCACTCGCAGAGAATCTACCGCTTCCTCTAAAACCGGGTCCAGGGGCTGTAAAACAAAATGATAAACCAGCCTTCCAGCCTCCAGCCTGCTCATATCAAGAATCTCGTTCACAAGCCTTGCCAGCCTCCGAGCCTCCTGATAAATCACCTGATTAAATTCGCTCTTCTCTTTCTCATTCAGGTTCCCCTCTGCTAAATACTCAGCATAGCCCAGGATATTTGACAGAGGCGTGCGAAGCTCGTGTCCAACCAGGCTCAAAAAATCGTCCTTTACCTTGTCAGCCTTTTTCAACTCCTCCAATGCCTTCTCCAGGCTCTCGCTTTTTTCTCTTAGCTTATGCATCAGCTTGCTCTCTCTCATATCTCTCACTATGCCCATAATCCCGACCAGCTGATTTCCATCCCCGCGAATCACAGCTCCGTTGAAGCTGACTTCAATCTCTTCTCCAGCTTTTGTCTTCAATGTCAGAGACACTTCCTTTACCGAGCCGTATTTCATAATCAAGCCAAAGCGCCGGGTGCCTCTTTGAATCTCTTGAGGCTCATTTGCAAAGAGCTTTCCAACTGGAAGCCCTATAAGCTCAAGAGTATGGTATCCAAGCATCTCGCAAAGCGCCTGATTGGCTAAAATTAGCTTGCCCTCAATGTTGACTAGAAACGCTCCGTCCAGAATACTGGAAAATATAGCTTCCATAGCAGGAGTCATTGCGCTTTCCCAGTAATCATCGCATTCTTTCAATTCTTTATTCTCCCAGCACCAGAAGATAAAGCCGTCCGTGTTCCCGGCTTTGCGGGGAACAATTTTTTCAGGACGGATCATTGCGGAGAGCACTCTTCCTGAGTTGTTGACAAAGCGGAAATTCTTAACCAGCGCGCTCTGGTTTTCTCTGGAGTTGAGACCTCGGAACCAGCTCTGAAATTCCTTGCGGTCTTCTGGATGAATATATTTCTCCAGTGATTCGCCTGATTTGAGCGGAAAGAAGATGGTGTTAAACGCAAGGCTCTGAAATTTGACCAGCCCATTTGGGCTGACCAAAATAAACGGCTGTGCCTGCAAATCTGATAAACGAATATCCATTTCCTTATGCCTCTATCTATCCGGACTTCTGGATAACCTAGATGCTCATTTTACTTAAACTCGGAATAAAATCAAGTTATTCCAGTTATTATTTTTCATCCAGCGTATCTATTATTTTATCAATATCTTCCTCAGTATTTTTGTCCGGAGAGGGGGTTGGTTTTTGCTCGGGTTTAGCTGTTTTGGGTTTATCTCCAGTTTCAATTATATTGTTCAAGACATTATCCAATTCCTCAGTTTCCTCTCCCTCTGGCTTGCTCTTCACTGCCTTGCTAATTGCGCTCTCCAGCTCAGCTTCTGTGCTTTCTCCGGGTTCCTCCACAGGCTGAGCAGAAGCCGCGGGCTGAGGCGCTATCCTGAGCTTTTTCTCATTCTTTTTCATCGCGAGTCCTAGGTCTGTTGCAATCACTTTGACCAGGTTTTCATCAATAGTTTTCTGTTTTAACAGGTATCCTTCAAACAGGCAATTATCACAGATTACATTGATCAATCTAGGTATTCCGCGGGAATAAATATGAATTAAATCTATGGCTTTGGGAATAAACAACTGAGATTTAGCTCCAGAGACTCGTAAGCGGTGGCTGATATAACCCTCGGTTGACTCCCGATTAAAACTCTCCAGGCGACACTTCACAGCAATCCTCTGAGCCAATGGCTCGTCCAGATGTAAATGCTCCTCTAACTCAGGCAGACCGAAAAAGACAAAAGTAATCAGCTTGCCATCCATCTCAAGGTTCAGAAGCCCTCGGAACTCCTCCATTATGTCCTTGCTCCTGAGCATCTGCGCCTCATCCACAAGCACCACAGCCTTTTTGCCCTTGTCGTGAAGCTCAATCAGACGATTGTAAAGCTGGTTCAACAGCTTGAGCTTTTCCGGGGGAGGATTCTCAATACCGAGCTGGCGCGCAATCCTTGTCAAGAGCCAGTCAGCGGTGATCTGAGAATGTATGATCACCAACAGAGCTGACTCATACTCTGCTTCTGGAAGATTGTCCAGCATCCTTCTCGCCAGAATGGTTTTGCCAGTGCCTATCTCTCCAAGAAGCACAGCCAAGCCCTTCATCGTGTCCACTGCATACATCAGCCTTAACATAGCGCGTGAATGCTGGGCGCTATTAAAATAGAACTTCAGGTTCTGCGCCTGGCTAAATGGCTCCTCTGTCAATCCGTAAAATTCTAAATAATCCATCTTGTCCTTCTTCGCTTTGAATGTGCGAGGGACTTTAGTCCCGATTCCTTAAACATAACTTATCTTCTTGCTCTTCTTCTTTTTATCTTCCTCAGCTTCTGCCTTTTCCTCGCTGACAGGCTCTGGCTCGCTTAGCGCCGCACTCTCCCAGCTTACCTCCTCCCTGCTCGGAGCCTTTGGCATCTCTGGCTTGGCTCCGCTCAATCTCGCTTTTATCTCCTCCACCCTTGCGCCCACATCCCGGAATCCCGGGTCAAGGGACTGAGTCTTCTCAAACATCTTTAATGCCTTGTTCATATCTCCAAGTCCGAGCCAGGAATTCGCTAGCTCATAAAACAGCGCGGTTTTTTCCTTATCCGTTATGCCCGGAACACTTATCCCAGCTTCATACTCCTCAATCGCCTTTTCAAATCTTCCTCGCTCCGCATAACATAGCCCAATCATTAGATGACAATCAGTCATATTATGCCCAGCCTTTAAAGCAATCCGGAACTCCTGCTCCGCGTCATCATATAATCCCATCTCTTTATAAGCTATACCTAAATCATAATGCGTTGCCGCATCATCCTCGCTCACCACCTTGCTCACGCCGTCCTTGAACGATTTCAACATATCGTTAAATCCGTATTTCTCGCTTTCACTCAAGCCAGTGACCTGAGGCGCGGGTCCAAAATCCTCCTTTTCCAGCTCAGCCGCAAGATCAAATAGGCCCTCCTCTTCCGCAGGCGCAACCGTCTCCGAAGCCTGCGCTTCCGCTGGCGCAACCATATCCGAAGATTGCGCCTCAGGGCTCTCTGCTGGCTCTGTCTGCATCTCCGGACCTAACCCAGCCTCTTCTTCAATCGGAATAACCTGCTCCTGAGCTTCCACTGGCGCAGGTTCAGAAATAGCAGGCTCTGGCTCAACTGCTGGCTCCTCTGGCTCTGCTGACATCTCAGGCGATAGCTGTTCCGGACCTGGTACAGCCCTTTCTTCCTCTGACTCAATAACTGGCTCTGCTTCTGCCTGGGCTTTTGTCTCCTCAGCAGAAAGCACAACCTCTTCCTCTATAACCTCTTCCTTCTCTGCCTTAACCTCTTCCTCTGCCCTGGCTTCAAACTCTATCCCTGTCTCAATCGGCTCAGGAGCTTTTGCCTCTGCTTTAAGCTCCTCTTCCTCCATCACCTCCCCTTCTTCAGCTTCCTCTTCCCCGGCAACCTCCTCTTCCTTAACCTCTAACTCAGCCTTGGCTTTTAACCCCGCTTCCTCTGGCTTTGCCTCCAGCTTAACCTCTATCTCCTCTTCTTCCTCAACCTCAGCCTTTGGTTCCTTGCTCGCAATAACAGCTTCTAGCTCTTTTACCCGAGAAAGCGCCTGCTTGTTCCTTGGGTCTTTCTTTAAAATCTCCAGATAAACCCTTAAAGCCTCTTCATTCAAACCCTGCTGAGCGTAAAATTCCGCTTCTTCAAAGTCCTCTTTCAGATCAATAACCGGCTCTTCCTTAACTAAAGGCTTCTCCGGTTTAGGCTTTTCCTCAACCCTCTTTGGCTCAGGCTTTTGCTCTGCTTTTGCTACCACAGGAGGCACAGTGGGCTTTGGCGCTGGCGCAAGCGGAGGCGCAACCTCTTCCTCAGCCTCTATTATCTCCGGCTCTTCAGCTACCTCAGGCACAGGCGCAGGCGCTGGCGCTGTTTTCTTTGTAAGCTCCGCATCCGCTTTTTTGAGCCAGGCTTCTGCGTTTTTATCGTCTGGCTTGATCTGAAGGATCTCTTTTGCCGCGTCCAGCAAGGATTTCCAATCTGTTTTCTTTTCAGCCAGGAACCCTATTTTTTTCAAGGTCTCCAGAGCCGCTGACTGGTTCTTGGATTCCAATTCAATGTTCTTCAGCCGCTTAAAAGCCTCTATATTTTCCGGATCAGCCTTGAGCACGCTCTGAACATGAGTGAGAGCCTTTTCTTTAAGACCGTATTTCAGATAAACATCCGCCTCTGTGAGATGCTCCTGAATTTGTTCCGGGGTCAGCTTTTCCTCGGTCGGCTTTGGTTCAGGCTTTGTCTCTATAACCGCCTCTTCCGCCTCTTCCTCAACCACCTCATCCAGCTCCTCAATTCCAGCTTCCACTACCTCTTCCTTTACCTCTGCCGCCTCGCTAAGCTCCACCACCTCTTCTTCTGCTTTTGCCGTGGTCTCTTCTTTGGTGCCCGAAACCTCTGCGCTCCCTAAAACCTTCTTGGCAAGCTCGTCCTCTGGGTCAAGCTCCAGCACTTTCTGGAGCGCTTCTCTGGCTTTGGATTTTAAGCCCTGCTTCTGATATCCGCGCGCCAGTTCCTTGAAAAATCCAATAGCTTCTTCTTTGCGCTCCAGTTTAGCGCATACCTGCGCCAGATTGGTTAATGATTGAAGGTCATCCGGGCTTTGTTGATGAATCCTCGCCAATGCTGGATACGCCCGGTCATACGCCTTACGCTTTATATAAACCTGTGATAACTCCTTCAGGTTCTCTACATTGTCCGGGTCAGCTTTTGCGAGCTTTTCCATCAGCCGAACATAATCCTCAAACCGGTTCTGAGCCTTAAGCTCCTCTAAGGCTCGCTTAAAAGCCTGATACCCCTCCTTTTTCATACCGTTCTTGTAATAAATCTCCGCCAGCTTTGTGAGATTCATTACATTCTTCGGGTCCATCTCAGCCATCTTGCGAAAGATGTCCAGAGCCTCTTTGAGCTTGCCGTCCTTCTCGTAGTTGGACGCCACACGCTGATACTGAGCCATAGCGTCGCCAATCATTCCCAGTCGCTGGTTCAACTCCGCAATCTGGAGATATATATCATCGCGATTTTCATCAAGGGTCAGTATCTGCTTATAGACCGCAATGGCTTTGGAATAAAAGCCATCCTTGGTATAGTATTTTCCAGCTTCTAAATAGTGCTTGATCGCGGCTTCCTTGTTCTTGAGCTTTGCGTATAGGTCTCCTATTTTGGTGTGGACTTTTACATCCTTTTTGTCTATTTCAATGACTTTAAGGTATTCCTTTATCGCCTTGTCCAGTTGGCCCCGTTGAGCCAGCTTCTGGGCTGAAAGGAGCAGTTTTTCCTTTTCCTTACTCATCCAGTTCTAACCCTTGCTCCCCCATCATTCTGAAACCTACCCCTTTTGGACAAATTCCCCCATCTTGAATTATTATACTAAAACCCCATCTCCTAGTCAAGTCAAATCCTGCCCACTCATTCCAGAGTGTCTGGAGTTATGATTCAGGCTCAAAACCATAGGATTCAGGAAAAATGCGCATAAAGTTAGCAACAAATGCAAAAATGGAAAATTTAGGCTAAAATTCTGGTTTATGTATGAGCATATTTTGAACAAATTTTTTGAGCCGGAAAAGGTGGCGCTGATAGGGGCAACGCGCACGCCTGGGTTTGGTTATGGGATACCGGGGTTCTGGAAGAGACACGGATGGCTGGAGAAAGCGTATTTGGTTAATCCTAAAGGCGGGGAGATAGAGGGCAAGCCTGTTTTGAGGTCTATTTCAGAGCTTCCGGATGGCATAGACCTGGCGGTTTTGATGGTGCCTGCAAAAGCAGTGAAGGGAGCGATTAAGGAGCTTGGAGAAAAAGGTGTAAAGGCGCTTGTGATAGAGAGCGCGGGATTTGCTGAGACCGGCGCTGAGGGCAAGCGGGAGCAGGAAGAAATATCAAAGCTAGCTTGCCAGTTTGGGATGAGATTATTGGGACCGAATTGCGTGGGAGTAGTGAACACAGAGCTTAAGTTTGCAACCATAGAGATAATGGACCAGGCGCTTGAGAAGGGAGAGGTTGGGATTATTGCTCAAAGCGGAGTTTTCGGGAACATCCTTTTGGATCATCTCCCGGCTCTTGGTATCCGGGTCAGCAAGGTTGCGACTCTGGGGAATAAAATTGACTTGGACGAAGCGGATTTTCTGGAATACTTTGCACAAGACCCGAAGATCAAGGTTATTTTGTTATATGAAGAGGGGATTCAGGATGGCAGAAGGCTGATTGCCGCTCTTAAGTATGCTACAGAGAAAAAACCTGTATTAGTGTTAAAAAGCGGCAGGACTGAGTTTGGGAAAAGGGCTACGCTATCTCATACAGGGAGTCTTTCTGGAGAAGATTTAATTTACGAGGGAGCGTTCCGTCAGGCTGGAGCTATTCGGGCAAGCAATCTTCAGGAATTGCTCTATCTGGCAAAGGCATTTACGAGCCAGCCCAGGCTAAAGGGCAAAAGGATCGGAGTGCTGACCACATCCGGGTCAATGGGCGCAATGCTTTCAGATGCGTTGTTTGAGATGGGGTTTGAGCTTGCGGAATGGTCTGTTGGAACTCTGGAAAAAATTAAACAGGTTGCGCCTGGCTGGGTTAATCTGAAAAATCCGCTGGATGTTGGTCCGAGCGGTATTTTTGGAAAAGCGCTGGATGCGCTTTTTTCAGACCCGAACCCTGACGGCTTTGTGCTGATTCCGGTGATTCCATTTGCCGCGATAGAGCCCTGGAGAGCAATAGGGTTCAAGATGAGGGATTTCTTCGGAGAAATAAGCAAGCTAAGGGAGAGAGTCCCGGATAAGCCGGTTATTACGGTGCTTTTGGGCTATGAGCAATTTGAAAAAGAGATGGAGGAATTGTGCGGAAACGCTATTACAGTTGTTCATAGCCCGGAGATGGCTGTTCGGGTTCTTGCAGGATTATCAGCACAAAAACGGCTCGCAGATTAAAAGCAATTTCCTGAATTGAAAATCTATTTGAACAGACCAATCCCTCTTCCCCTGAATCAGGGGCTAAAAGGGACATTGGCGTGCGTTTTCATTTATTTGGTGAATCCGTAATAGTCGTGGTCAAATGCAACCTCTACAGCGTTCATCGCGATATTAGCATTGACCTCACGACAGCTCGGACAAATCCGATTAAAGTTGCCCTCGCTCATAAACACCCGTCCGCACCGCAGGCACTCCCTGCGTACCTTGCGCTTCCGCCTCCGCCTTTTCACTATCTTCGCCATCTTATTCACCTCTATATTCAATTGTCTCATTTTATTAAAAAACCACCTTTGCCTTATTTATACTCTAGCACCGGCACTCCCTGATTCCCGGCTAACGCCAGAGACAAACTGCTCAAGGCTTTTGGTGGCTCCTTTCTGCTTAGTTTATTAGACACACTTAATATCAAAATGTTCCAGCCACTACTAAGCTTATTTATATTATGCATCATTTAAGCCAATTTGTCAAGAAAAATCAGCAGAAAAGATAATTTTTTTTGTTGCAAAAATGCAATTTTATTTATTTATCATATACTTATATAAGGAAGCTGGGGGGTGGTCTTTGGGGATTAAACTGGCGGACAGGAAAAAGTTGCTAAAGATCAGTTGGTTTTGTAGCAAAGCTCCCCGCGATTCCCAGAACTGGATTTGGTTCTGAAAATGCTCGGACACATATTACGAGGCGCTACCACTCCTTAATCTCAAGCCTCTTGCGCTACGCTGGGCTAGGGAGCGCAGGGCACTCGTGCAGGGGCGCAGGCACTCTTGCCAGGGGGCAGGCACTCCTGCCTGGCACAAGGGGCACGCCCCTTGTAAAAATCTGGTCAAGGGTCTGCGACCCTTGTGACCGCTTTTGACATTAAAATTTTGAATCAGGCTGAATGCCGACTGCATCTTAAAGACAAAGGTGAGATTGGGGGATGTAAGGTTTAAGGGTAAGCGGACGGGCTGGCAGATGCTTTTAACCATTGTCCGGGAGATAGGAGGAGAGAGATGGGAGATACCTTAAAGAGGTTCCTTCAAGGCAATGTAGTGCACGAACTGCGCGCTGATGCGGAGGAATTGTATAAAGAGACTATGAAGGGGGCTATTCAAGTAAATTTTATCTAATTACTCTGGGTTAGTCTAGCATAAAGGAGGATAGTTATGAAGAAAAGAGATTTGGATAGGGTAAAGGATGTTAACGAACTGATAATGCTACTTGAGCGCGAATTTGACCCAGATGTTCCGGCTGGACTGCATTTGTTGGCTTTCCCTAAACTCAAAGATGAACCAGACTATTTTGATGTCGCTCTGTGGAGAAAGTGGGTCTTTGAGGATGGGTATGATCTTAGATGGTTTTTGCTTGTGCTTGCTGATATGTTCCCCCATCGGCTTGGGTATTTAAATGAATTTCTGTGGGAGGAAGATTTCATGCATCCAAAGTCAGAACTCCAAAAGAAGATGAATATGGAATGGGCTTTCAAAGAGTTGATAAAAATCAACCTGATATTCGGGAGGAAAGTAGTTGGACTTCAGGAAGCCTATCCTCAGGAAAAAGACCCACAGAGCGAGGAAGTTAAATGGAACTAAAACTTGAAAGGAGGGTAAACAACCCCTCCTCTTTTTTAGTTAGTTTGAATGGTTCTAAGGTGCGTGAGGATTCTTTAGATATGCTAGAGAAACTGAGCGCAATGGTTCCAACGAACCTTGATTATATATGAGTAATCGGCGCTGGATATTTGATCAAGTGGTCAAGATATTGATACTGTCCGGACAAGAGGTTACGGAGCTTGACCGGGTCTGGACTCCGCACAAGGTGGGCGAGGGATAAAAACCTCGCGTTTTTTATTACAAGAAGAAAATTTGATGAGGCAAGAAAATATGCTTGACAGGATTGGCGAAATGCGCTTAAATAGTGTTCAAGAAATTGGGTGCGATACAGAGATTATTAATGTTTTACAATTTACCTTGCACTTTTTACCTGTTCCCGCATCATTTGATTCAGGCTCGGTTCACAGCTAAACATCGTGCGGTCCGGGCGCAAGCTTGATGGGGGTCAACGACAAGGGTTTTACCCTTGACCCGCTCCCTTTTTCATCAGGCTTTTCAGGCAAACTGAAAAATTTGTTCCTCCATACCGAACAAGCAGGGTCCTAACCCTGCACCCAAGGGTCGCAGACCATTAACCTTATCTTTAAAAGGACACCGTGTCCTTCTTTTTAAAAAGTGGGTCAAGGGTTTCTGACCCTTGTGTGCGTTTTAATGGGGAGAATGGTGGATTGGAGGAAGATATATTGCTGAGTTCTGAGTTTTGACAATCTGTCCAAATTTATGTCATATAAGAATTAAGGATAGGAAGGAGGTTTTTGTAATGAAGAGGGTATTATTAGTTGTGGATATGCTGGAGGGATTTTTGCGTAAGGGGTATCCGCTTTATTGCGGGGCGCAGAGTGAGGCTATAATTCCGTTTGTCAGGTCTAAGGTTGAGGAGTATGGGCGGACAGGTGAGCTTGTGATATTTATAATGGACAATCACGACCCGGATGATCTGGAGTTCAAAAAATTTCCTGCGCATTGCATCAAGGGTAGCAAGGAGTCTGAGGTAATCAGTGAGCTCAGGGGCATAGCCAAGCGGGAGGTATATATTCCCAAGAGGCGTTATTCAGGTTTTTTCGGCACAGAGCTGGATGATGTTTTAAGAAAGGAGAAGCCTGATTTAGTTGAGGTTGTAGGGGTTTGCACGAATATATGTGTGCTTTACACGGTTGAGGAACTGGCAAATCGGGATTATGATGTGACGGTTTATCGGGACGGGGTAGCCAGCTTTGATCAGGGGGCTCACGAGTGGGCGCTCAGGCAGATGGAGAGCGTTCTAGGTGCGAGAATAGTTTAGGAGTTCGGAATTCTGAGTTCGCTAATTCCTAATTCCGAATTCCAGAGGAATTAAATGAGTTTGCAATTAGTTACAGGCGGGTCTGGTCTTCTGGGAAGGGCGGTTGTGAAGCGGCTTCTGGATGAGGGGATTAAGGTAAGGGTCTACGACATTAAGGAGCCTCTGGAGGAATTCTGCAGAAAGGTTGAGTTTCATCAGGGGGACATCCGGGACAGTGAGAAGGTTGTAAGGGCTTGCGAGGGATGCGAGGTTATATATCATCTTGCGGCGAATATGCCGCAGGCGCGTTTGAGTGAGCAGGGTTTCTGGGAGATGAATGTAGGGGGGACGCTCAATGCTCTGGAGGGTGCGTTGAGATATGGTGCTCGCAGGTTTGTCTTTGCATCAACGATAGAGATTTACGGGATACATACAGAGTTTCCGGTTCTGGAGGAATCGGAAAAGCGTTTTACTGGGATTTACAGCAGGAACAAATGGGAATGTGAGCAGAGGCTTCTGGATGCGCGAGAGAAACATAAAATAGAGGTTGTTTTTCTGCGGATGCCTATGATTTTTGGTCCCGGATTCTGGCACGAAAAAAGTATGCTTATGATGTTCAGGCTTATTCATTATGGTCTTCCTGTTCCTGTTCCGGGGTTTCCAAAAGCGCTCTGGGCGTGTGTGAGCAGTGAAGATGCGGCAGAGGCGTTTTTCCTGGCAGGCAGGGTTAAAGAGGCGGATGGAGAGGCGTTTAATATCCAGGCGGAAATCACTGGGACATATCTGGAGGTTCTTAAGGAAGTTATCAGGCTAGCAGGCTCTGGGTCTCGTGCGGTTGTAATTCCGGGGTGGCTTGTAGAAAGAGCTATCAATTTGGTTGAACGATATGATTTGATTTCCACACCACCTGAATTAGTCAGGTTTGCAATGTTTGGCGGGGATTATTCAATTGCAAAGGCAAAGCGTATCCTGGGTTTCAAGCCCAAACACAGCTCTGCACAGGCGATTTATTCTGCATACCAGTGGCTTTATCCGAAAGGCTGATGCGTAAGTTACAACAGAGAATTATGACACAGGTCTCCAAGCGGAGTGGAATTAAAAACCCGGAGCTGTTCGGTGTATGTCATCCGCTTCTATTTATCATACCTGGCATCTAGTTATTTTTCATTGCCTGTCTGACCCAGTTATCAATCTGTGGGTCTAGGGGAAGGTTTTGGTCTAATGGGACAAGCGCATATTTGTAATTAAACGGAAGTGTCTTAAGCTCTTTGAGTTTCCGCTCGTAGATTTCTTTTTCAACTTTCAATTGCTCATAGCGGTTTTTGGAGCTGGCATCTGTTTGAAGCTTTGGTTCAAGCTCCTTCATCAGGTTATTGACACGCTCCAGTTCCTTTCCAACCCGGCTTAGCTCCTTATCCATATATTCTGGTTTTTTGCCACGATAATAATCTATCTCAATCTGTCCAAGCAATTTTCCGCCCGCACCTGCTTGAAAGATAATGGTCTGATTCACAAGCTCAGGCGCGGATAAGGTCTGGGGATAACCGCTCACTACAATTATGTCTATTCCCGGAACATCCATTGCAATACTTTTACTCTCGGCAAGTCCGAGGTTAAATAGCCCAATAATAAGATCAACCTTCTGAGTTTTTTTCAGCCGTTTAACCATAATCTCCGCCATATTTTTTGGAGGGAGCGCGATGAGATTTGGTCCCAGATCCGGGCTTTCCCTGCATAGACCAAAGATACCGATTTTTACTCCAGAGCGCTCAACTATTTTTTCAGTGGGAAAAACAGGCTTGTTTGTGTTGGTATTGACCAGGTTGGAAGAGATAAGGTTAAGCTCTCCATACTCTCTGGCTTGAGCCTTAAGTTCATTCAAAAAGTCCAATCCGGCAGAAAGGTCAAATAGCCCAACATTGATAGCATCAACATTCAGCTTTGCTGAGCCTTTGGCAATCACTATTGCTTTCTGCTTTTCCTCCTCAGATGGCTGAACATTGGGCGGATGGTATGCGAAAAAGCTGTCTCCAGAGTCAACCTGAATCACCTGCTCCTTTAACTCCACAAACCTCTGGATAAACTTTGCCCTACGAGCTATCCCTCCCATTTTGCGGGAAGGGCATCCGCACACATCAATCTCTCCCTGAAGATCGTTCACATAAAACAGATTGAGCCTTGGAGGCTCCCCGGCTTGATTGGTTTTTGCCTGCTCAGGGCTTTGGACTTTGCAGGATGCTAGAAGGACGAGACTCAGAAAAAGCGCGCTGATTTGTCTGGTCATTATTTTTTCCCTCCCAGATAAAAATTAAATTTTTTAGCTCCAATTCCTGTCCGGGCTGAGTTGAAAAGAAAATCAGACCCGCTCGGTTTGAGGACGGGACGCATTTAATAACGCTCGTAAGCTCATCTTCAGGAATAATCTCCGCATTATGAAAATCCTTACTCATTAATTTTATCACGGCTGAGCCAGAACTGGAAAACATATCCAGAAAATTCCTGCTGGCAAGCTCAATCGCAGAATTTAGGTCCTCGGCAGTAATTCGCAACTCCTCGCTCATCTGCCGATGATAAAGCATTAACGCATAAAAATCATAATTCCTCTCCGAAGCCTTTTTCAAGTCCTGGCTGAACCAGGCTTTGCCTTTTTCAGGCTTGAGCGCGGTTTCATAATAAAAATTCAACCCGAATTTTACTCCCGGTTTTTTCTTCTTCACAGCTTTCCTGAGCTCGTCCGCTAAATCCAGCAATTTGTTTATCTTCCAATCATTCCACTCCCAGAATTCAGCCGTGTAATCCTTTACAATTTTTTTGCCTGAGCTCTCAATGACCTTGAAAAACAAATCCGGACACGCGACTTTTTGTCTCTCTTTTAGATAAAGATGACTGGCAAGCGGATGAAAATCCTCATTATGCTTGAGCATTAAATCATCTTGAACCAGAACTCCGTCAATGGAATTTTTCGCGAGGTCTGAATATAGATTTATCAGCCTCTCCTGAACCTCTGGATGAAACACGCAAAGCCTGTTTTGCGGCTCATACCTTCTGCTTTGCAGAGCATAAGCCCAGGAATGAAGGTCTGTCCTGGCTTCCCATCCGTAATCCGCGCTTCTGGTGTTCATCCAGGCGTAAAATTTCAAGCCAGCTTTATGCGATTCCTGACTCAGAATTCCAACCAGGTCGCAAACCACAGGCGCGGATGTTGTCTGGAAATACACACCGCCTGGCGCCTCGGGAACGCATATCTTGTGGAACCCGTCTCCCGGATTTTGGAACACCCTGACAATGATGGTATTTACGCCTGCGGATTTCAGGTTTTTGAGCCAGTTGGAAAGCTGGTTGAGATTATCAAATTCCAGAGTGTTCACTTGAACCGCGCGTATGGGCTGAGGCTGGATTTTTGATTCTTCTGCCCGGTCAATCTCATTGACTAAGTTTCTTGCCGCGCTTTCAAAACAAAATAACAGAGCGAGCAGAATTATAGCAGATTTCCTCATTTGTTATTCAATTCTCTCAGCAAGCAGGCTTATGAGGTCGCGAACTTTTATCCCTGCCTCTTTGCCACTCCGTCCCAGCATTCTCTCGCACATAGGACAGGCAGTTGCAAGAATTTGTCCGCCCAGTTGCTGAAATTGCAAAATTTTATGGCGAGAAATCTCGCGTGCAATCCTGGGATGCGAGAGCGCAAGCCCCCCTCCACCTCCGCAACATTCAGAGCGCTCTCGCGACTCATAAAATTCCTTAAAACCATTTACGCTCATCCATTTCAAAATCTCTCTGGGCTGGTCATAAATCCCAAGGTATCTGCCCAGATGACAAGGGTCATGATAAACAATCCTCTCGGAAATTTTGTCCCTTAACTTGAGCTGACCAAGGCGCTCCAAAATAAATTCCGTTGTATGCCGGATTTCGCCCACCTGAATCAAACCGCTCTTAAGATAATGAGTTTTCAAAAACCAGACGCAGGTCGGGCATACCGAAATAATCTGATCGTATCCGGTGATTTTTTGTGCGAGTCTCTGTTTATGCTCTTCCAGGATTTTCCAAAGCCCAAGCGCAAAAAGCGGATATCCACAGCAAATATCGTCTTCCGCGAGAAGATTAAATGAAAAATTTAAATGCTCCAGAACCCTGACCAGGTCTTTAAGTGTTTGCGGAAAATAATGAGCCATTGTGCAACCGCTAAAAATCAGTGCCCTGCCCTTCTCTTTTTCACAGACGCTTTTGCCAGCGAGTTCAGTCAAGTTTTTACCAAAACTTTCTCCATACGGATTGCCTGATTTTTGAAACGCGGTTCCGAATTCCAGAACCCTTTTTGGCGCAACGCCTTTTTCCACCGCAATCGCTCTTCCTGCCTCAAAAGCGCCAATCACTTCAATATTATGCTCACAATAAGTCCTGCTCAGGATACAGCCAGAGCATTGATACAAAAGCTCCGCAACCTCAGCGTTGAATTCAATCACGCCGTCTTTTGCGAGTTTCAAAATAGTCATTTTTCCAGTTGGCGTGCTCGCCTCACTGCAGGTAACCTTTGCCACAGGACAGGAGAATCTGCATAGCTTAGGACAATAACTGCAGTATTCTATCTCTCTCTCATACTTCTTGAGCAAATCGTTCATTCTTTCTTCTCCATTTTGCTTGGCCGCGCAGGCGCTCCTTCCTGCGATAATTCAAGTTTCCCGGGATTTAGGATATTGTCGGGATCAATTTCTTTTTTCAGCTTTTGCAAAAGCTCGTGCCCCACTCCAAGCTCCTGTTTAAGCCATTGTGCCCTGCGAAGACTGATGCCGGGATAGTTGCTAACAGATGCGCCAATAGTTAGACAGGATTCCATCGTAGATTCCCATACCTTCTGCTGTTTCTCTTTCAGTTTTTCAGGGTCTGAATCACTCACTGCAAAGCTGAAATAAATATAAACACCTTCTCTGCAGGCGTGCGAGAAATGCGCCATTGCCATCCCGAATTTAGAAATCTCATTAACAACCTTTTCATAAAGAGCAAAGGCGTCTTTCCAGATAACCGAAACCTCAATCGTGTCCACCAGCGTGTCTGACTGAGAAACTGCTTTGCTTTGATTAAAAGGGAGTGAATAGCGATGTTCTAGCCATTTTAGTCCGGGTTCTTCTCCAAGGTCTGTGCCTCCCATTTGTTTTAACCGCTCAAATCCAAGCCTTGCCCTTAACTCACTCAATTCGCTATTCGCGGCTTCATAACCAACAACCAAAAGACAGCCAGAGCTAGGTCCTGAAAGCTTTTCCTGATTGAATTTAGTGCCCGCTGGATCAAAAAGAGTTAACACAGCAGGCGTTAATTCTTTCTGCATCAACTCACGCATAGCATCCAGTCCGGATTTAACATCCGCAAATCCAAACCCGCGATAAATTTTTTTCTCAGGCAAAGGAAAAATGTTTAGCACCGCAGATGTTATGATGGCAAGCGTGGCATCAGACCCAAGCAATATCTGGTCAATGTCCGGACCAGTGGCTGAACGCGGGGTTCTCCGAGTGCGAAAAATTGACCCATCTGCAAGCGTGCCCTCCAGAGAAATAACCATGTCCTTAATTCTTCCATATTTTGCTGAAAGCTGTCCTGCAGAGCTAGTAGAAAGCCAGGCTCCAACTGTTGAATGGTAAAATGAGCCAGGAAAATGACCGAGCGTAAACCCTTCCTGATTAAGCGCCCGCTCCAAATCCTCGCACATCACTCCGGACTCAACCTCAACCGTATGATTAGTTCGGTTAATAGCCCTTATTTTTTTCATTCGCTTAAGGTCAATTATGATCCCATTATGGCTTGGCGCAGTTCCCACAAGAACCCCTGAGCCAGCTCCAAACACAATGACCGGGATGCGATTCGCGCGCGCCCTGGAAATAATTTTAGAAACCTCATCAACAGTCTCAGGATAACAGACCGCTGAAGCAAGGTTCTGAATTTTGCCTTGGCTCAAGCCAATAGACCCCGGCATAAAAATCTCGCGAGAATAGATAACCATAGACGCATGGTCTGAGACCACCCTTTCCCTGCCAAGAAGATTGACCAGCAATTCAATCACTTGAGCTATTTTATTCTCTTCTGTCATATCTCATTACTGTGCTGGCGACTTTAGTCCATTCCTGGCAAAGACGCTCCTGCCTGCGCATAATTTCCCCGGATTCATTATTCCTTTCGGGTCAATTGTTCTTTTCAGCGCGAAGAGAAGCGGGTTTGCGCCGCCAGCTTCAACCTCCATCCACTTTGCCTTCAAGATTCCAATGCCATGATGATGGCTCAATGTGCCTCCAGCTTGCATACAGGCATTTAGAGCATCAGCCCAGATTTCATCATATCTTTTAAGCCGGTCCTCCAGAGTCCTTCCAGTAGCGGCAATGCTGAAATAAATAGAACAACCCTGCGGATAAGCGTGCGAGAAATGCGCCATTACCAGAGCGTTTTTAGTTATTGCCTTTTGCATAGTGTAATAAAGGTTCTCAAGATTGTCCCAGAGCGTTGCCACTTCAATAGTGTCCACAAAAAATCCCAGGTCAAAAACCTTGCTCATTGTATAGCTAACCTTGTAACGATGTTTCCACCAGTTTTTCGCAGGCCACTCGCCTGTATCTATGCCACCGGCTTGCAGACAAATCTCTTTTGCCTGCTTATGCTCCATCTCCACTATCTCTGGCTCGCCTTCAAAGACCAGTATCAATTTTGACTTTTTGGCTCTGCTTTGAAGGAACCGGTTAGGCAGGCTGGGAGTATAGAGCCAAGGAAGGACTTTGCGCGCCAGATGAATCAAACCGCGTTTAGCGGATAAGCCAGCTTTCTTCGGCTTGGGCTTTTCTTCAATAATGCCCTGGCTTGAAAAATATGTGTCTACTGGGTCATAAAGCCTTATTACTGCTGGTCTAAGCTCTGCCTGCATCATATTCCGGATGGCTTCCAAGCCATTATGCAAATCCGGAAACACAAATCCCTGAAAGGCTCTTGCCCTGGGATACTCCCAGAGCCTTAAAGTAGCCGCAGTGATGATTCCGAGCGTGCCTTCTGAACCTATGAAAATATGATTGAGGGATAAATTAGTAGAGACTGCTGGAACAGTCCTTGTTCTTAGAATTTGCCCATCCGGTAGAACCACTTCAAGCGACACAACCATATCCTCTATTTTCCCGTATTTGGACGAGAGCTGTCCAGCTGAGCGGGTTGCGACCCATCCTCCAAGCGAACTGCAATAAATGGAACTGGGAAAATGACCAAGCGTGAATCCCTGATGATTTAGCTCTCGCTCAAAAACCTCTCCAATGATCCCTGCTTCTGCCTCCACTAAAAAGGATTCCTGATCTAACTTGCGGATTTTATCCATTTTTTTCAAGTCAATAATGATTCCGCCAGTGAGAGGAACAGTTCCTCCACAAACCCCACTTGCGGCTCCGAGTGGAATCAGCGGGATTTCATTTTCGCTCCCAAGCCTGACCAGAGCCTGCACCTGCTCAACATTCTCTGGCCAGACCACCATTTGCGCTGGCTCTGACAATTTTCCCGCTTGCATCTCTAATGTCTTCCTGGTCCAGATGTCGCGCGAATAGCTCGTAAGCTGAACAGGCATTACTGAAAAATTGTCCTCACCAACAATCCCGATGATCTCCTGAACCACTGCTTTGGGTAAGGAACTATGAGCAATTGATTTCATTTAAATTATTATAGCATCAAGCTTAAAAAGCAGGAAACCAGATTGCAAAAAAGGAGAGAGATTGGCTCACTTGAGAATTGTTCAGGTCGGTCATAGAATTTATATAGGAATGGAAAAAAGGGTCTCTAATTCGGATATTGCCGCGGTATTTTATGAGATTGCGGACATCCTGGACTTGAAGAATGACAATGTTTTCAAGATCCGGGCGTATCGGAGAGCCGCGCAGTTAATTGAGGGATTTGAAAAGCCTCTGAGTGAAGTTGAGGATCTGGAGGCATTGCCCGGTATAGGCAAGGAGCTTGCTGATAAGATTCGGACTTTGCTTCGGGGACAAAAGCTGGAGACACTGGAGAAGCTTCGGAGAGAGGTGGAGCCTGGTTTGCTTCAGCTGATGCGTATTCGTGGAATGGGACCAAAGCGGGTGCGGACATTGAACGAGAAGCTGGGTGTTAAGGACCTGGATAGTTTTAGAAGGGCTCTGGATAGTGGGGAGATTTTAGAGCTTGAGGGCTTTGGAGAGAAGCTGGTTGCTGATCTGAAAAAGGGCTTGAGCGAGTTTCAGGAGTATTCCAAGCGGACCAGGCTTGATGTTGCAAAGGCTCAGGCTGAGGAACTCGCGTCATATTTGCGAGGGGCAAAAGGTGTTCAGAATGTAGAGATTGCTGGGAGCTTGCGGAGGCGTTTGGAGACGATTGGGGACATTGACATACTTGTGACTGGCAAAGACCCGAGCGCGGTGATGGCGAAATTTGTGAGTTATCCTAAGGTTCGGGAGGTTTTGAGCAAAGGGGATACAAAAAGCTCCATTGTATTAGAGAGCGGTATTCAGGCAGATGTGAGATTTTTTGAGGAGGATAGTTTTGGCGCGGGCTTACAGTATTTCACTGGGTCTAAGTCTCACAACATTGCTTTAAGGACTTTAGCCAAGCATCAGGGCTTGAAGATAAGTGAGTATGGGGTTTTTCGCGGGGAGAAGAGAATAGCTGGTCGGAGCGAGGATGAGATTTATAAACTATTCGGGTTGAGTTATATAGAGCCAGAGTTGAGAGAAGACCGTGGCGAGATTCAGGCGGCAAAGGATGGGAAATTGCCCAAGCTGATAGATTTGAAGGATGTTAAGGGAGACCTTCAGGCTCATTCGGATTGGACTGATGGCAGGAATTCTATTGAGGAGATGGCTCTGCGGGCAAAAGAGATGGGATACGAGTATCTTGCGCTCACTGACCACTCCAAATCACAGCATCAGGCAGGTGGATTGGATGAGAAGGAGTTGAAAAAGGAGTTTGCGGAGATAGAGAGGTTGAATCAAAAGCTGAAAGGGATAAAAATCCTGAAAGGAATTGAGCTGGACATTTTGAAGGACGGGTCTTTGGACTTGGACGAGGGGATTTTGAAGGAAGCGGATTTGGTTTTAGGTTCGGTGCACGCTAATTTTAATCTTTCAAAGGATGAGCAGACAAAAAGATTGAGCAAAGCGCTCAAAACCGGTTTGATTCATATTCTTTCTCATCCGACCTGTCGTCTGATCGGGGAGCGGGAGCCTATTCAAATAGAATGGTCTGAGTTGATTCCGGTTTTGCGTGAGAAAAGGATTGCTGTAGAGATCAATGCGAGTCCTCATAGGCTGGATGCGAACGGAGAGCTGGCAAAGTATCTGAAGGAGCAAGGTGTAATTTTTTCTTTAGGCACGGATGCTCATACTGTCTCTGGCTTAAAGGATATGGAGTATGGGGTATTTATGGCACGGAGGGGATGGCTTGAGGCAAAGGATGTGCTTAACTGTAAGACTTTGAACCAGCTTGAAAAATGGCTAAAATTGAGAAGAGAAACTTAAACCAATAAAAGTTTTCAAAATAGATATAGGGAGACAAAAATGGCTAAATTTGCAATTGTGAAAGAGTTTTTTCAGTTTTTGAGAGAGAAGAAGCTCTGGTGGATTACGCCTATTGTGGTTATACTTCTGCTCTTGGTTCTGATCATCATTCTAACCGAGAGTAGCGCGATTATGCCGTTTATTTATGCGATTTTTTGAGGATGAATCCGCTCAATCCCAGACGGATTTTGCTCAGCCAGATAGTTGCGCTTTTGGCTTTGACTTTTTTCGCTTATGGAGGGGTCGGGCTTGCCAATTTCAGCTATGATGACATCCCCCTGATTATAGAAAATCCCTATTTAAGGTCTCCTGAGGGAGTTCTGGATTTGCCCCGGATCGGCAGACCGGTTCGGGCAATCAGTCTCTGGCTGGACTATCAAATCTGGGGTCTGGACCCTCGGAACTTTCATCGGGTGAACCATTTACTCCATATTTTTTGCGTTGTTTCCGCGTTCTTTCTGCTCCGGCTGATTTTCCAGAATCAAAGAGTGGCTTTTCTCGCCGCATCCATTTACGCGCTAAATCCCATTACTAGCGAGGCGGTTTCCAATGTCGCTCATCGGAAGGAGCTTCTTTGTTTTTTTTTCTTATCCCTCAGCCTGATGGCGTTTAAGAAATCCAGAGCAAACTGGCGCTGGCTTCTGCTAAGTTTTATCTGTTATTTGTTTTCGCTCCTTTCCAAGCAGGTGGCGCTGGTTCTGCCTCTGCTGATGGTTTTAGAAGAATTTCTTTTTGCCCGGCCCGGACAGAGACAGCTTAAGCGGGTGGCGCTGATCAGCGCGGGCTATGTTCTGGTGCCGGTATTGGCTTTTGTTTTTTCTTTATCTGACTTTAAGCTGTTCAGCCAGTTCCAACCCGTGGATTTTTTAGACAGGAGTTATTGGTCTATTCTTGCTACTCAATTCAAGTATTTCCCAAAATACCTCTGGATGGCGTTTTTTCCCGCGCATCTGAATGTGGATCATTACATTGAATACGCTCACTCCTTCTCAGACCCCAAAGCCCTGTTCGGGCTTTTGCTGTTCCTTACCAGCCTAGCTCTCCTGAGCGCCCTGGTTCTCCGGCGCTCGCCCATTGCCTTTGCCCTGGGATGGCTTTTGCTCAATCTTCTGCCGGTGCTGAATTTCATCCCCAGCAATCAGATTTTCGCGGAACGATATCTGTATATACCATCTCTGGGAGCGGAGATTCTGCTGGCGCTGACTCTGGATAAAGCCAGTCGGGTGTGGAGCCGGCGTCTTGCCTCAAAAAGTGCTCGCTTCGGTCTTTTCCTCGGATTCAATTTTATCTTCCTGAGCTTTTATTTCGCCCACTATATTTATCGGGGTTATCCCGAACTCTGGTCTCAGCTTTCTCCCCCGGTTTTTGAATCCGGCGCAGTATTTATTATCGGCGCTTCCCTCATCAGCCTGCCTTTGAGCATTATTTTCGGGTTTTGGAGTAATTATTGCCAGCTAAAAAAAATCAAATTCTATCAGGAGCTGATCTTCTTTGTTCTGATGATCACGCTGGGGTTTGTCCTCTCTGAAATCACCATCGCTTCTCTGGCATACCACCGCTTAACTTTTCCCCTTCCGGATTTTCTCGGCAAGGCTCAAGTCTCTCTCCCGGGAGCTGGAACAAATCCTTTTGCCTTGAAAACCAGCCCGACCTGGCTTTTATTTTACTTTATTTATATTTTGCTTGCCTGGGGAATTATGCTCGGGACGATTAACCGTTTCAGCCGGAGGCTGGCGGAGAACAAATCCGATCTGCTGATGATCCTGCTCTCGGTTTCTCTTCTGTTCCCTCTGATGCTGACGCAGACCCAGGCTCGCGCCCGTAAGTGGGTTTCCGAGCGCACGCTCTGGATGGCAACGGTTCTGGAGAATCCGGAATCGTTTGTTGGCTGGAACAATTTAGGAAGGGCTTATGTTCAGCGGAACAAGCTCTCCCAGGCTATGCTTTGCTTTGCAATGGCTCATTCGGTTAAGCCTTATTCTATAGAGCCGATTCTGAATCTTGGCAACACATCGCTCAGGCTAGGAAATCTTGAAGGCGCTGAACATTATTACCGCTGGGCGCTCCTGCTAGACCCCAACTCGTTTGTAGCTCAGCTTAATCTGGGCAACTGCCTAGCGAGTAGAAAAGAATATCATCAGGCGATTGCGAGTTATTTGGAAGCGCTCAGGATAAAGCCGGATTCCTTTGAAGCAACCTATAACCTCGCGCTTTGCTTCCTGGAACTTGGAGATAGGTCTCGGGCGCAACTTTATCTATTGAAAACCCTGCAACTTGCGCCTGAACATCACCCGAGCCGGATTCTTCTGGAACAGTTGAAAAAGCCTCAGCGCTGAAATTTGTTTTGTGCGAACGGCTTCAGCCGCACAAGGGTCGCAGACCCTTGACAAGGGCAGAGCCCTTGACCCAAGGGTCAGAGACCCTTGACCCACTTTTTAAAAAAGAAGGACACTTGTGTCCCCCTTGACCTAAGGGACTTAGTCCCTTAACCCAATTTTTACAAGGGGCCTACCCCTTGACCCGTTTTTTAAATCAAACATGGTTAAGAGCGTAACTTATTGATTTTAATGCAAAACAAAGTGTTCGGTCCCGCCGAACAAAGCCTTGAAAAATGCTTTTTCAATCGTATATTATCCAGTGGTTCTTTTGACATCATTGCTCGCTTTTGACTTAA